>WNFW01000284.1_pt1 | contig 31663 bp, 30 predicted proteins | sample 5400131 | NCBI WGS metagenome assembly WNFW01 (sample SAMN13153362, study PRJNA577476) | soil metagenome | isolation source: 20 cm soil or saprolite under grassland replicate 1 | place: USA:California | collected 2016-06-15 | reverse complement strand
AACAGCCAGCGCATCCAGGACCACACCCTCGACATGAATAACGCCGGCAATACGCACGGCAGCACGATCATGGGCGGAAACCTGGGTCTGCTCCTGAGCGGAGCCTTCGATGGCCTGAAGGTCGGTGTGGACGTTTTTCAGACCCGTATCCAGGACGAGGACCAGTCGCCCTCATACATCACCCAGCTGCGGAGTTACGGTGCGTACGCCGCCTACGACACCGACAGCTGGGAAGACATTGCCGAGTTTCATGTCTTCAGCAACCAGGACCTCACGGGTCGTACCGGGACGCATCACAGTGATGCCGGGTTCGTGCAGCTGGGCTACCGCGCCGGCCGCTACACTCCGTACGCGCGTTACGAGCGCGGCGCGTTCCAGCAGTCTGACGACTACTTCTTCGCGCAAGCCAGTGGGAGTTCCTACTACCGCACGGCCCTGGGTCTGCGTTTCGACGTCGATCTGGTGTCTGCGCTCAAGCTGGAGCTCGCCGACACCCATCTCACCGATCGGCTCATCGGGAGCTATGACGAAGCACTCCTGCAGTACGCGATCCGGTTCTGATCGGTCGTTACCGGAACTGCGAGATGCTCACGAGCTCAGCGAAACTTCTCCTTACCGGCCTGCTGTGCGCGGGATGCGCCGTGGCGGGCGCCGCTGACCTGTCCGTGATCTGCAACTCGCGGGTACCGCTCACGGCGGGCGACGTCCGTGACCTGTTCCTCGGTGAAAAACAGTTCGCCGGAGCGGTAAAGCTGGTGCCCGTCGACAACAGCTCGGCGCAGAGCGTGTTTCTCGACAAAGTTCTGAAAATGAACGCCGCAAAATACTCGACTACCTGGACCAAGAAGTCGTTCCGCGACGGCATAAATCCGCCCTTGCTCACCGGTAGCGACGCCGAAGCGCTCGCTTACGTCAAGCGCACCCCCGGCGCCTGCAGCTACGTCACCACTGCGACTCCGCCGGACGTGGTGGTGGTCGCGCGGCTCTAGGCCTGGCGCTGCCGCGCCGGCGCTCGCTCACCGGCCCCGCATGCCCAGATTCTCGGCCAGAAACGCGTACACGTCCGCGCTCTGCGCGATCGCCTGCGTGACGGTCTCGCCCCCGCCGTGACCCGACGACAGGTCCACGGCCAGCAACACCGGCGCCGGCCCGGCCTGGGCAGTCTGCAGCGCGGCGGCGAATTTGAACGAATGCATCGGCATGACCCGGGTGTCGTGATCGCCGGTGATCACCAGGGTCGCCGGATAGTGCGTCCCCGCATGCACGTTGTGCACCGGCGAGTAGGCGTACAGTGCCTTGAACTCCCGTGGATCCTCGGGCGAGCCGTAGTCCCCCTCCCACCCCGCGCCCTGTCCAAAACGATTGAAACGCAGCATGTCCAGCACGCCCACCTGGGCGATCGCCGCCCCGAACAGCTCCGGCCGTTGCGTCAGACACGCGCCGATGAGCAGTCCGCCGTTGGAGCGGCCGTGAATCGCCAGCCGGTGCACGGACGTGTAGTGCCGGGCAATGAGCCACTCGGCGGCGGCGATGAAGTCGTCGAACACGGTCTGCTTGTGCGTGCGAATGCCCTGACGGTGCCAGACTTCCCCGTACTCCCCGCCACCGCGAATGTTGGCGATCGCAAACACGCCACCCATTTCCATCCAGGCGATGCGCGAGGCGTCAAAGACCGGCAGGCTCGACAGCCCGAACCCGCCATAGCCATACAGCAGCAGCGGGTTGTCGCCCTGCAACTTGAGCCCCTTGCGGAAGGCGAGCAGCAGCGGGATGCGCGTGCCGTCGCGGGCGGGGTAGAACACCTGCCGCTGCTCGAACGAGGCGGGATCGAACGCGAGCCGCGGCGCGTGTACGCGGGTGCTGGCCCCGGCCTCCAGGTCATAGCGGTAGATGGTCGGCGGGGTAATCAGGTCGGTGAACGAATAGAACGTCTCGCGATCACCGGGATGGCCGTCGAAGCCGGCTGCGGTGCCGGCACCGGGAAGGGTGATCTCGCGGCGCGGCGTACCGTCCAGGCCGTAGGTCATGACGCGACTGTGCGCGTCGTGCACTGTCCGGACGATCAACTGGTGATCGACCAGGGTGACGCTCGTGCCCCCGAGATCGATGGCGTCACGCCCCTGCGGGATCACGCTCTTCCAGTTTGCCCGCGCCGGCTGCTCTGGGTCGATTGCCAGCACCCGTCCATTCGGAGCGTCGAGCGAGGTGAGGAAGTAAAGCCAGCCGGCGTCGGCGCCGACATAGACGTAGGCAGCCTCGAAGCCCTGCGCCACCGGGGTGGCGGCCGGCACGCTCGCCGTGAGATCGATCAGGTACAGGTTCTCGCGTCCCTTGTCCCCGACCTCCCCTTCACCCGCGCGCACGATGAGCCAGCGGCCATCGGTGGACAGATGTGGCTCGAACTGCCAGTCCGGATGCGCGCTGTCCTGCAGCACGCGTCGGTCCGCCGCCGCGCCCAGCGCGTGATAGTAGAGCGCGTTGCCCAGATCCTGGGTGCTGAGCTCCGCGCCGGGCTGCGGCGGCGGAAAAGCGCTGTAGTACAGGCCCTGCCCGTCGGGGGTGAACGCCGGCTTGTAGTACTTGGTGAACCGCAGGACATCGGGCAGGTCGCGGCCGGTGGCCAGATCGCGGACGCGCCACTCGGTCCAGTCCGAGCCCGACATTGAAACCGCGTAGGCCAGCAGGGTGCCGGCGCGATTGGGCACGTAACCGGTCACCACCGGGTTGCCTGCCCTCGGCAGCGTGTTCGGATCGACGGCGACCGCCGCTGCATCGCCGAGCCGGGTCGCCGTCAGCAGCACGCTCTGATCCTGCTGTCCGCTGTTGTCGGTATAGAAGTAGCGGCCGCCTTCCCGGAACGGAATGCCGCGCTTCTCGAAATCGTAGAGTGCGGCGAGGCGCGCGCGCAGGCGAGCGCGCTGCGGCAGTGCCTCGAGATAGGCGTGCGTCAGGCTCGCTTCCGCGCTCACCCAGGCACGGGTTGCGGGGGAATCGAGGTCCTCGAGCCAGCGATACGGGTCCGCAACCGCCGTGCCGTGGTACTGCTCCACCACCGAGCCGCGGGCAGCGGTCGGATACCTGAGCCCCTCGTGCGGTTGCCCCGCGACGGAGCCTGCCGCCCAGAGGCCCGCGAGTATGAGTCCAGGTAGAATTGCGCTATGCCAGGACACATCGGAATCGTCGCCTGCTCCGCCGAGGGCGCGGGGCTTTGCTACCTGACCGTGTGTCTGGAAGGCGCGCAGCTGCTGGGAGCGTTCGATCATCCCGAAGTCTCGATGCACACCCACCCGCTCGCCAGGTACATGAAGTGCTTCGAACGGGACGACTGGCCCGGGGTCGGGGAACTGATGCTGTCCTCCGCCCACAAGCTCGCCAAAGCGGGCGCTGATTTCCTCATCTGCCCTGACAATACGATCCACCAGGGGCTGCCGTGGGTGGACAGACGCTCGCCCCTGCCCTGGCTGCATATCGCGGAGGTGGTCGCCGCGCGGGCCGCCGAGCTCGGCTTCCGCAGGCTCGGCATCCTCGGGACACGCTATCTGGTCGACGGCGAGGTCTATCCCGAGAAGCTGACCGCGCGCGGCCTCGGCTACGTGCGGCCGAACACCGCGGAACGCGCCGAAATCAATCGCATCATTTTCGAGGAGCTGGTTGCCGGGGTCTTCAGGCCCGAAGCAGTCGCCTACTTCCAGCGAGTCATGGGCCGCATGAAAGACGAAGGCGTTGACGCCGTGGTCCTGGGCTGCACGGAGATCCCGCTGATCATGAACGACGCGAATTCCCCGCTGCCAACTCTCGACTCCACGCGCCTGCTGGCGCGCGCCGCGCTGCGGCGCGCGGCACCCACCGCAGCCGTGCGCTGACGGGTCGATTGCGGCGCCCGGGGATCGGGCGCTATTTCTTGCCTTCAAACTTGAAGGAGACCTTCACTTTGGCGCGGTAAGTCTTCACCTTGCCGTTCTGCACCTGCAAGTCCAGCTGCACCACCTCCACGATGCGCAGATCCCGCAAGCTCTTGGCGGCCTGCGCAACCGCTGCACCCGCGGCCTTCTCCCAGGACTCGGTGCTGGTCCCGACCAGTTCGATGATCTTGTAGACGCTATCGACCATGGATTTCTCACCTTCCAGCCCCGCTGCCGGGGACCGTGGGTTGTTGTTCGCGGGCACGCATGATGCTGCCGACCTGCAGTAATTGCAACGCGCCGCGGCCGTCCGGGGCAGTCACTACCGGCGTCTGCGCCGAGGGCGACGCGCTGGTGTTCCTGCCCGCGAGCTACCTGGAGAAGGTCAGGTCCGCGAAGAGGTAGTCGCAGGCCCGCGCCTGCGCGCGGGCGCGGGCGTGCGGACTTGCGCGGGGGAACGCCACACGGGGCGGCGCACGAGCGTGCTCTTGCCGAACAGCGATTCGATCAGATCGACGGCGAGGATTGCGGTCCTGTTGTGGACATCGAACGCCGGGTTGAGCTCGACCACGTCCAGCGAAGCCAGGCGGCGCGTGTCGGCGATCATCTCCATGCACAGCTGCGCCTCGCGGTAGGTCGGGCCACCGGGGACCTGCGTACCCACGCCGGGCGCGATATCAGGATCGAGGAAGTCGACGTCGAAGCTCACGTGCAGGTGAGTGTCGTTGTCGAGTCCCGCGAGCGCCTGTTCCATGGTCTGGCGCATGCCCATCTCATCGACGTAGCGCATGTCGAACACTTCGAGGCCCTGCTCGTGGACGAAACGCTTCTCTCCGGCATCGACACTGCGGATCCCGACCTGGCGCACCCAGGAGGGGTGAATGGCCGGGGACGCGGCGCCGAGCCCGGTCAGCTCAGGCGGTCCGAACCCGCACAGACAGGCGAGCGGCATGCCGTGCACATTGCCGCTCGGGGACAGCGCGCTGGTGTTGAAGTCGGCGTGCGCATCGAGCCACAGCACCCGCAGTTTGCGGCGCTGCTCGCGGCAGTGGCGTGCCACTGCGCTGATCGAACCTACGCCGAGGCAGTGATCGCCGCCGAGGAGGACCGGCAGCCGCTCCTGCTGCAGCTGCGCATACACGGCCTCGTGTACCAGCTGGTTCCAGCGCACCACCTGCGGCAGGTGCCGGTACCCGTCCCGCGGCGGCTGCCAGGGATTTCCCGGTCCGTTCAGGTTACCTAGATCGAGCACCTCCAGCTCGCGCGCATCCAGCGCGGCGGCCAGTCCCGCCACGCGCAACGCCTCCGGTCCCATGGACGAGCCCCGGTCCGCGGCGCCCACGTCCGTGGGCGCGCCAATGAGGGTCGCCTTGCGCGGGCTGCTCACGCGGCCACCCCGGGGCGAGCGGCCAGCTTGCGCGGCTCGGGCAACAGCAGCGCGAACAGGTCTTTCGGGTCGTCCAGATCCGGCAGCAGATCGATCTGCTGCTGCGCGCCGCGCTCCTCATGATGGATGCGCAGCAGGTAGCGCAGGGACGAGAAATCCTCCAGTGCAAACCCCACCGAGTCGAAGATCGTGACCTCGCGATCGCCGCCGCGCCCGGGCGCTTGCCCGGCAAGCAGCGCTGCGAGCTCGATCACCGGGAAGGCCGCACCCATCTGCTGGATCTCGCCCTCGATGCGCGACTGCGGCTCGTACTCCACGACGACTCGCACATCCGCACGCCGCAGAATGTCCGGATGCAGCTCGGTCTTGCCCGGACAATCGCCGCCCACCGCGTTCAGGTGCATACCCGCGCTGATCATCGGCGGTGTCAGAATCGTGGCATTGCGCTTGTCGGCCGTGACGGTCGTGACGATATCGGCGCCCTGCACCGCCTCCGCGCTCGACCCGCAGCGCAGCACCCGAAGGTCCGGCAGCTGCAGACGGGCGAGATTGTGCTCGAGCTTGGCGCTCGCACCGGCGTCGGTGTCGTACAGCCGCACTTCGCGGATGCCGAGCATGTGATGGAAGGCGATGGTCTGGAATTCGCTCTGCGCGCCGTTGCCGATCAGGGCCATCACGCGGCTGTCCGGGCGTGCCATGCGGCGGGCTGCGAGTGCCGAGGTTGCGGCGGTGCGCAGCGCCGTGGTGAGGGTCAGCTCCGCGAGCAGCAGCGGGTAGCCGGTCTGAACATCCGCCAGGACTCCGAACGCCGTCACCGTGAGCAGCCCCACCGCGGTGTTCTTCGGGTGTCCGTTCACGTACTTGAATGCGTACAGCCGCCCGTCGGACGCCGGCATCAGCTCGATCACGCCCAGCGGTGAATGCGTCGCGTGCCGCGGGGACTTGTCGAACACGCCCCAGCGCAGGAAATCCGCCTCGATCTCGCCGGCGAGCTCCTCTATGAAGCGCGCCACCCCGCGCCGGGCGACGAGTTCCTGGATACGCTCGATGCCAATGAAATCGACCATGACTGACTCCGTCGGCGGCCGCGAAGGCTATGAGGGTGGCCGCATCTCATGGTCCGTCCGCTCATAACCAAAAGAAAGCCAGAAACCTGTTCATAACTGGCGCTACATTGATCATAATGACAGGCATCATTGACGTTATGATGATATATTGCACTGCAAGGAGGCCCGCGTGGATGATACCGACCGCCAGTTGATCGGCCTGCTGCGCAACGACGCCCGTGCCACGGTCGCTTCGCTCGCGAAGGCGCTGGGGGTCGCTCGCGGCACGGTGCAGAACCGCATGGCGCGGCTGGCCGCCGGCGGCACCATCGTCGGTTACACGGTGCGCCTGAAGCCCGACGTCGAAGAGCAGCGCATGCGCGCCTTCATGACCGTCGCGGTGGAGGGCAACAAGGTCGACGCGGTGCTCAAGGCGCTGCGCGGCGAGCCGGCCGTGGCTGCGCTGCACAGCACCAACGGGCGCTGGGACATCGTTGCCGAGCTGCGCGCCGACAGCCTCGAGGGTTTCGACCGGGTGCTGGCACGCATCCGGCTGATCGAGGGAATCTCGCAGACCGAGACCAGTCTGCTGCTGTCGACGTTCAAATTCTAGGGAGGGCAGATGCCGTTACGTGAACTGTTGGGCCGGCTGCGGCAATTCCCGCGCAATCTCGGCGTGTCGGTAGCGCATGACGAACGGCACTACGCGAGGCAGGCGAGCCGCGAACTGCTGGAGCTGTACCAGCTCGTGCACCGCGAGCACCCCGAGCTCGGCGGCCGGGCGCTGTACACAGCCGTGGTCGCCCGGCGTCTCGGGCCCAACGCCAGCAACGCGGCGGACATCGTGCTGCGCGCCGAGGAGAGCTTCACCGACTGGCCGGTGGAGCGGGAATTGAGATTTCGTCACGTGGTCCACTACCAGATCTTCGACGAATACCGCCTCCAGGCCCCCGCCCGCCACGGAACCCGAACCAACATCGGGGAGGTGGTGGCGCGCATCATCCCGGAGGAGATCTGAGGTTGCCGCTGCCTTCGGCGCTGCCGCTTCAGTTCACGGCGCGCCGTTACGCCGCTCGCGGCTTGCTGCCGCCGCGGCGCACGGGGGTGATCTGTGCCGCGCGGTGCTCATGCTTGAGAGTCTTCACCGCAATGGAGGTCTCGACGTGCCGCACGCCCGGCAGGGCGAGGATACGGTTGTTGACGATCGCAGCGATATCCTCGAGCCCGCCGAACAGCCCGATCGCCAGGATGTCGAACCGCCCGAGCATCAGGATGACGCAGCCGATCTCCGGCATGGCGGCAATCTTCTGACACAGCGCCCTGAGCTCCCCGTGCTGTGCGTGGACTCCGATCAGCGCCAACCTGGGAGAGCCTGCAAACGCGACGTTGGTGACGGCGGTGAGACGGATCGCCCCGCCCTCTTCCAGGCGCTTGATGCGGCCGCGAATCGTGCCTTCGGTCACGCCGAGCTGGGCGGCGATGCGGCGGTTGCTCACCCGCGCATCCACCGTCAGAACCTCGATGATCCGCCGATCGAGCCCGTCGAGGCTGGGCGGCGCCGTCCTCACGTGACCGGTTCCACGTCGAAGTCGTACTTGATCACCTGCGCCGCGATCCCGACCGCGAGCGAGCCGATGCCGCGGATCTTCGCCAGGTCGCGCAGCAGGAATGCCTCCAGTTCGTCCAGTTCGTGCAGCGCCACCAGGATCTCGACGGCGTGCGCACCCGTGACGAGGTGCGCGACGAATACCTGCGGGAGCGCGGCCAGCTCGTGCGCCACTTCCGGCGCGGGCCGGCCCTGCACCTGGACGCCGATCGCCAGCAGCACCTTGCAGCCGAGGGCCGCAAAGTCGCTCACCGCCACCACCCGCATGGCGTTCATGTTCTGCAGGCGGCGGATGCGCGCACCCACCGTGGCCGGCGAGATGCGCAGGCTGCGCGCGATGCGCTGATTGGTGGCGCGCCCGTCGCTCCTGAGCGCCGCGATGATGCGGCGGTCGACATCGTCCAGTCGGTACGGCTGCGCTGCGCCGCTCACTCACAGCCGCTCGATGATGGTCACGTTCGCCTGGCCACCGCCCTCGCACATGGTCTGCAGGCCGTAGCGCGCGCCGCGCCGTTCCAGCTCGTGAAGGAGCGACGTCATGAGTCTGGCGCCGGTCGCCCCCAGCGGGTGCCCGAGGGCGATCGCGCCACCGTTGACGTTGACGCGCGCGGGGTCTGCCTGCAGGTCGCGTTGCCAGGCGAGCACCACCGAGGCGAAGGCTTCGTTGATCTCGACCAGGTCGATGTCGGCGAGCGTCAGGCCGCTCCTGGATAGCGCGTACTGCGTCGCGGGAATGGGCGCAGTCAACATCCAGATGGGGTCCGCACCCCGAACCGAGAGGTGATGGATGCGCGCGCGGGGCTTGAGCCGCCTGCGCCTCACAGCGCCCTCCGAGGCGATCAGCAGCGCCGCGGCGGCATCGGCGATCTGGCTGGACACGGCCGCGGTGATGCGGCCGCCGGCGGTGAGCGCCTCGAGCCTCGCCATCTTCTCGAGCGTGGTACCCACGCGCGGCGTCTCGTCCTGCTGCAGGCCGTTGATGGGGGCTATCTCGCGCGTAAAGAAGCCGCGCTCGATGGCCAGGGTAGCGCGGCGGTTGCTCTCGAGCGCGAATTCCTCCATCTGCCGGCGGGTGATATTCCACTTCGCGGCGATCATTTCTGCCGCGCGGAACTGCGACACCTCCTCACCGCCATAGCGCTCGCGCCAGCCGCGCGAGTCACTGAACGGGTCGGAGTGACCGAACGCCCGCCCCGCAACCATCGCCGCCCCGAGCGGAATCTGGTTCATGGTCTGCACGCCGCCGGCAACGATGAGGTCCTGCGTTCCGCTCATGACGGCCTGCGCCGCAAAGTGCACCGCCTGCTGCGATGAGCCGCACTGGCGGTCTACGGTGGTGCCCGGAACATGCTCGGGCAGGCCCGCGGCGAGCCAACAGGTGCGCGCAATGTCACCGGCCAGCGGTCCCACCTGATCGACGCAGCCGAAAACGACGTCGTCGATCTCTCCCGGATCCACGCCGGTGCGCTCAATGAGCGACCTGATCGCGTGCGCGCCGAGATCCGCAGCGTGCACCCCCGCCAGGCTGCCCTTTTTCCTGCCGGTCGGCGTGCGTACCGCGCCGATGATGTAGGCCTCGTTAGCCATCGCTCATGTCCATCGATCCACTATGTGCATTGATCGACGCTCAGCGCAGCAGCGCGAGCCAGTCGCGATCCCTGGGCCCGTAGGCCACGAAGAACGGGTTGAGCAGCTCTTCGCGGGTGTTGTACCGCAGCGGCTCCCCGTCCAGGCGGCTCACGGTACCGCCCGCCCCGGTCACCACCGCGTGCGCCGCCGCCGTGTCCCACTCATTGGTCGGACCCAGGCGCGGGTACACATCCGCCGCGCCCTCGGCAACCATGCAGAATTTGAGCGAGCTGCCGACGGGTAGCAGCTCGTGCGGTCCGACGCGCGCGAGAAACGCATCGAGCGAGTCGCCGCGGTGCGAGCGGCTGCCCACGACCCGCACCGTCCCGCCGGCTCGTGCCGCTACGTGGATCTCCTCGGCGCGAGCCCCCTCTGTGTCGCGCCACGCGCCCACCCCCGGTAAGCCCCGGTAACTCGTGCCGCTCACCGGAACGTGCACCACACCCATGGCCGGCGCATGCCCTTCGATGAGCGCGATGTTCACCGTGAACTCACCGTTGCGCGACAGAAACTCCCGGGTGCCGTCGAGCGGATCCACGAGCCAGTACCGCCGCCACTGCGAGCGCTGCGCGAAGCGCGTGTGCGCCGCCTCCTCGGACAGCACCGGTACCTCGGGCGTGAGCTCGTGCAGCGACTGCTCGATGAGCCGATGCGCGCGCAGATCGGCAGCCGTGAGCGGGGAGGCATCGGCCTTGAGCCTCGCGGCGGGCTCGCCGCTGGCGTAGATCTCGAGAATCTCGCGCCCCGCCCGGCGGGCGATCGCGGCCACGCGCGCCAGCAGCTCGTGCGCGGCGCCGCTCATGCGCCGCCGCTCACCCTGAGGGCTTCCAGGTGCGCGACGATCCGCTCGGCCGCCTGCTCGGGCGTGAGCGTGGTGGTGTCGATGCGTATCTCCGGGTTCTCGGGCGCCTCGTAGGGTGAATCGATGCCGGTGAAGTTCTTCAGCTCGCCGCGCCGCGCCTTGCGGTACAAGCCCTTCACGTCGCGCCGCTCGGCTTCCGCGAGCGGCGTGTCGACGAACACCTCGAGGAATTCCCCGGGTGCAAACAGCTCGCGCGCCATGCGCCGCTCGGAGCGGAACGGTGAAATGAAGGACACGAGCACGATGAGGCCCGCGTCGACCATGAGCCTGGACACCTCGGCGACACGGCGGATGTTCTCGACGCGATCCTGGGCCGTGAACCCCAGGTCCTTGTTGAGTCCGTGCCGGACGTTGTCGCCGTCGAGCAGATAGGTGTGTCTTCCGGCGGCGGCGAGCTTCTTCTCGATGCGGTTGGCGATGGTGGATTTGCCCGCGCCCGACAGACCCGTGAGCCACAGCACACACGCCTTCTGCCCTTTGAGCCGTGAGCGCGCCTGCTTGTCGACGTCGAGCGCCTGCCAGTGCACGTTCTGCGAGCGCCGCAGCGCGAAGTTGATGAGCCCGGCCCCCACCGTGCTGTTGGTGAGGCGGTCGATGAGGATGAACCCGCCGAGCGCGCGATTCTCGCAGTAGGCCTCGAACGGGATCGCCCGGTCGAGCTCCAGCTCGCACACGCCGATGTCATTGAGCTCGAGCCGCTCGGCGGCCGTGTGCTCCAGGGTGTCGACGTTGATCCTGTGCTTGAGCGGACTGATGGTCGCCGACACGGTACGCGTGCCGGCCTTCATCAGGTAGGCACGCCCCTGCAGCATGGGCTCATCGTGCAGCCACACGATGGTCGCCTCGAACTGGTCGGCCACCTGCGGCGGTGAGTCGCCTGCGGCGATGACATCGCCGCGGCCGACGTCGATCTCGGAATCGAGCGTGAGGGTGACGGACTGCCCGGCGACCGCCTCCGGCAGATCTCCGTCCGCGGTCACGATGCGCGCCACGCGGCTCTCGCGGCCCGAGGGTAGCACGCGGATGCGATCGCCCTGCCTGACCCTGCCGCTGACGATCTGTCCGGCAAAGCCGCGGAAGTCCGCATCCGGCCGGTTGACCCACTGCACCGGCAGGCGAAAGGCCGCGCCGCCACTGTCCGACTCGACCGCGACGCTCTCCAGGTGCTGCATGAGTGTCGGCCCCGTGTACCACGGCATGTTGGGGCCGTGCGCGATGATGTTGTCGCCATGCACCGCGGACAGCGGAATGGGCGTGACGTCGCTGAGTCCAATGCGCGCGGCGAAGGCTCGATAGTCGGCGAGGATTGCCTCGAAGGTGGCGCGCGAGTATCCGACCAGATCCATCTTGTTGATCGCCAGCACCACGCGTGAGATGCCCAGCAGTCGCACCAGGAAGCTGTGGCGGCGCGTCTGGGTGAGCAGCCCCTTGCGGGCATCGATGAGAATGACCGCCAGGTCGGCGGTCGAGGCGCCGGTCACCATGTTGCGGGTGTACTGCTCGTGCCCGGGCGTGTCGGCGACGATGAACTTGCGCCGTTCGGTGGAGAAGAAGCGGTAGGCCACGTCGATGGTGATGCCCTGCTCGCGCTCGGCCGCCAGCCCGTCGACCAGCAGCGCGAAATCCAGCTCCCCGCCGCGCGTGCCGACTGTCTGCGAGTCGTGCTCGAGGGCTGCGAGCTGATCGTCGAAAATCAGTTTCGCTTCGTACAGCAGCCGGCCGATGAGCGTGGACTTGCCGTCATCGACCGACCCGCAGGTGATGAAGCGCAGCAGGCTCTTGCGCTCGTGCGCGCGCAGGTACGCGCCGATGTCGCTGGCGATGAGATCGGACTGCGGCGTCATCAGAAATAACCCTCCTGCTTCTTTTTCTCCATCGAAGCCACGGCGTCGTGGTCGATGAGGCGCCCCTGGCGCTCGGAAGACCGCGCGAGCAGCGTTTCCCGGATGATCGCCGCCGGCGTGTCCGCCTCGCTCTCGATGGCGCCCGTGAGCGGATAGCAGCCGAGCGTGCGGAAGCGCACCTTCTTCACGACCGGTTGCTCGCCCGGCGCGAGTGGCATGCGCTCATCGTCCACCATGATGAGCGTCCCGCCGCGCAGCACCACCGGCCGCGGGGCCGCAAAGTACAGCGGTACGATCGGAATCCGCTCGAGCCAGATGTACTGCCAGACATCGAGCTCGGTCCAGTTCGACAGCGGAAACACGCGCAGGCTCTCTCCGCGGTGCTTGCGGGCGTTGTAGAGCGACCACAGCTCGGGGCGCTGCTGCCTCGGGTCCCAGCCGTGCTGGGCGGAGCGGAACGAGAAAATGCGCTCCTTGGCGCGACTCTTCTCCTCGTCGCGCCGCGCGCCGCCGAAGGCGGCATCGAAGCGATGCTCATCGAGCGCCTGTTTCAGCGCCTGGGTCTTCATGACGTCGGTGTACAGCTGCGAGCCGTGGGTGAAGGGGCTCACACCCAAGCGCAGCCCCTCCGGGTTCACGTGCACCAGCAGGCGCATGCCGAGCTGCCGCACCATGCGATCCCGAAACTCGTACATGGCGCGGAACTTCCAGGTGGTATCCACGTGCAGCAGGGGAAACGGCGGCGGGGCCGGATAGAACGCCTTCACGGCGAGGTGCAGCATCACCGCGCTGTCCTTGCCGACGGAATACAGCATCACCGGCCGCTCGCACTCCGCGACCACCTCGCGCAGGATGTGGATGCTCTCCGCTTCGAGCCGCTGCAGGTGGGTCAGAGCAGCCGCCGCCGGCGCGGCACTGCCGGGCGTCGCGTGCGTGCCGGCGCCGGCCGCCGCGGCGCCGCCGGCCTCATGGCCCGGGGGCGGCGTATCGCTCGCGGCGCGACTCATGTCACAGGCTTCCTCCGCACGCTGGAGTGCGTACCACAGCCATCCGTCGTAGTCGAACTTTCCGCGAAAGTGACCGCCGATGTCCGGAAACGCCACGGGGGTTCCTGCGCACTACGAAACCAGTTTACTCTGAGCGCCGGACAAGCGTAATCCGCTACCACAGGCGGCTTGGATTACGCAAATGATCAAATTCAGCCGGTTCGGACGCCCAAACCACCCGCGGGACGCGCCGTTGCGGGACTGCGACGAAGCAACTGGAGGCAGCTGCGCGGCCGTGCTCTACTGGCGGGCGTGCTCCGTCACGCCCAAGCTCTGCTGTGCGGCTGTCTGCTGGGGATCCTCTGCCCCGTGCCTCTCGCTGCCGACACCACGGAGACCGCGGCCCCGGTACCCAAGCCGCCGCCGGCAGACCCGACCCAGGACCAGCTCGCCGAAGTCATCGTGGAAACCACGGAGCCGAGGTTCGTGGCCCCGACGCGGCGTGACCGTATCGGCAGGATCTGGGCGCCGGTGCTCATCGATGGCAAGGGGCCCTATCGCCTCGTGCTCGATACCGGCGCCAACCACTCGGCGGTCACGGCGCGCACCGCGCAGCTGCTCGGGACCAGCCCCTCGGAGGACGGCAGCACCGTGGTGACCGGGTTCACCGGCTCCGCCGTGGTGCCGACCATTCACGTTGGACGCATGGAGGTGGGCGAGCTGCTCTTGGGTCCTGCGACCCTGCCCGTGCTGGCGGACGTTTTTGGCGGCGCCCAGGGCGTGCTCGGGATCGAGGGACTGACCAACATGCGGATTTACGCCGACTTCGGACGCGATCAGCTGATCATCTCGCGCTCCCACGGCGAGCGCGCCCGCCGTGATTTCACCGTCGTGCCGCTCAATCTGATCCGCGGCGGGCTGCTGGTCGCCGACGTGCGCGTCGGCACGGTGCGCGCCAAGGCCATCATCGACACCGGTGCCCAGGGGACGGTCGGCAACCTCATGCTGCGCAAGGCCCTGATGCGACATCCGCCGGGCAACGCGGCGCACGAGGACATCATCGGCGTGACCCTCGACGTGCAGGGGGGCGATAACATACCCGCACCCGATATCGACTTCGGTCGGCTCACCATTCACGGCGTGCGCGTCACCTTCGGCGACATGTATCTGTTCCAGCACTGGAAGCTGACCGACGAGCCGACACTGACGCTCGGCATGGATCTGCTCGGATCCTTCGATGTGCTGATCATCGATTACAACCGGCACGAGCTGCAGATCCGGCTGCGCGGTTCGCAGCTGCCGTACTAGCGCGTCAGGATGTGCCGCGTCCGCGTTGTCCCATGCGCAGGAACCGTCGTCGTTCGTTCCATTGGTGCCGCGCATGCAGCCGCTCGGACTGGTTTGCCGCTTCCGCCGGCAGCGCCTGCAGGGCGCGCAGCGCCGCGGCATGCGCCATGGCGACACCCGGGTCGGTCTGCAGCAACGCCCGATAGTGCTCGAGGAACGGCTGCTCCGCGGGCGCGCCCCCGCCGGTGAGCAACTCCCGCGCGTGCGCGCCGATCGCGGCGCTCTCACTCGCGGGCAAGTCATCCGCGTAGGCGAGCGCGTGATCGACGTCCGCGATCAGCCGGTACAGAGGCTGTAGCCAGGCCCATTCCGGGCTGGTGGTTATCTGGCGCAGCCGCTCGAGGGGCGAGGCCGGCGGCGCAAACTGACGCTCCGCCTCCAGCAGCGCTCCCAGCACTCCCTGCAGGGCGGCACTGCTGTCCCGAAGACTGTCCAGCCACGGACGGTCTGACGACATGTCCTTCCCTTAGCCTTTGGTCCAGCAACGCCCGAGCGCTCCGGCTCAGGCGTGCGCTAGCCTAACCGCTGCCCGTGACCGGCGCCAGGCTGCAATCGACGAGCTCGCCGATGTGCGCGAGCGTGAGGTCCGCCGGCGGATAGGCCTGCAGCGCGCGTGCATCCAGCGCGTAATGCCCCTGGCGCACAAAGACGGTGGTCAGGCGCTCGCGCCACAGCTGCTTCATGGCGGCGAGTATGCGCAGCTTGTCGTCGACCATGACGTAGTGATCGGCGGGAAAGCGCCGCTCGACGGCATCCAGCATCTGCTCCTTGTGCAGGTAAATGAGAACTCTCCCGTCCACCGCGTCCCACAGGCCGGCGCGCTGCACCTTGCGCGGCTGGAAGACCACGTCGCCGTCTGAGAGGATGACCGTGGTCCCGAGGCGCGCGCAGCGCGCCAGGGCAGCCAGCGCGCCCGCGTAGAGCCGCTGCGCAAACGGGTAGTCGACCAGGAAGAACGACACCTGCAGCAGCTGCGGATCGTCGAGGTTCTCGAGGCGATAGCGTTGCAGCGCGCCCAGATAGTCGGCGTACCCGAGCTGCGCGCGCAGCTCCTCGAAAATCGTCCAGTAGCGGTCGCGGCTGGCGCGGCCGAACTCGCGCTGCAGATGGGCGCTGAGCTCGGCCTGCACGGCGTCGTTGTCGAGCAGCGTATTGTCCACGTCGAACAGGAACACGATCTTCGCCGCGCGCTCCGCCATGCCCTGCCCCGTGCCCTTACCCCGCGCGCCAGTGTACGCTGTCGCCCTGGAGCGCCGGCGCAGGCTCTGTCAACGCGGCAGAGCCAAGCGCGTTGCGGTGCACGGGGGTCCTGCGCACGGAGGGTACAGCAGTGAACATCCAGTCTCGCCGACGCCGGCTGCTCGCGGCCATGGGTCTAGGCCTGCTGCTCGGCGGCCTCGCCAGCTGTCACTACGGCTCCGATTACACCTTTCCGACCTTCAACGTGCCGAACTCGGTAGCGATCGCGGACGTCGACGGCGACGGCATCCCCGATCTGCTGGTCGCCACCACCGCCGACCAGGGCAATGTCCAGAACCCGGGCTTCGCCAACGTCATCCTCGGCAACCACAGCTCCCCGGGTACGTTTCATACCGGTGTGCATTACCCGACGACGGGCAACAACCCCTCGAGCATGGCGGTCGCGGACCTCATCCGCTCCGGATCCCTCGACCTCGTGGTGGCGAACTTCGCGGCCGGGAGTGTCTCGGTCTTCATGCACGGTGCGAGTCCGGGCACCTACCAGACGGCCGTAAGCGTGACGAGCGGCGGGCAGCCGAACCAGGTGCTGATCGGTGATATCAACGGCGACGGCAAGCCCGACCTGGTCCTCGCGGATGCGAGCGCCACCGGCGGCGCCATCGTCCTGTTCCAGGATCCGGCCAACCCGGGGCAATTCCTCGCGCCGACGAAGCTGCCGATCAACGCCAACAGCGCCGCGGCGGTCGCGATCGGGGACCTGACCGGCGACGGCGCGCCGGATATCGTGGCCGCGACTTTCGACGCCAATGGCAACAACGGCGCGGTTTACATCTTCTACCAGAACGCCACCACCCGGGGCACGTTCCTCTCCCCCGTGACTTTCCCCGCGGGTGCGCAGCCGCAGGCGGCAAGGATCGCCGATGTGAACGCCGACGGACTGCCGGACATTGTCGTGGCGAACTTCGGCCCCGGTGTCGGCGGCACCGGCTCGGCCGGAGTCTCGGTGCTGCTGCAGGACGCGGCGCACCCAGGCAGCTTCCTGCCACCGGTCACGTACGCCACCCAGCCGCGAGCCATCGATGTCGCGGTGGCTGATGTGAACGGAGATGGCAAGCCGGACCTGGTCGTTGCCAATCTCGGCCCCGCCCCCACGGGCAGCGTGTCCGTGCTGCTGCAGGATCCCGCGCGTCCGGGTGTATTTCTTGCTGCCACGAGCTACCAGGGCTTCGGACAGCCCCTCGGTGTGGCGATCGCCGACCTCAACGCCGACGGTCATCCGGACATCGCGATGGCCGATGGCGTGAGCGCCACCGTCATGCTGCAGATCGCGACCGCGCCGGGTACGTTCGCTCAGGCAGTGCAGGTCGGAAACTGAATGGTTGTGCTAGCGCGCGCTGTAGCCGCGCGCATCGAGGCACGCGATCATGGCGCGGCGATAGTCCGCCGCGCTCCCCCGTCCCTGCTGCGACGAGCGAGTGGGATCGAAGCCCGTCTGGTTCACCGCCCAGCTGTGGCACTCGTAGCGATCGTTCTGCGTCTGCGCATCGCTTTGACCGTTGCGCGGATACAGGTACACGTCCGACCCGCTGCCGCCGGACTGTGCGGCGCCGCCGTAGGATGAGTCGGCGTCGGTGCCGGCGACCGGCGGCGGGTCCGTCACGACGTAGCCGTAGTCGGCGGGGCTCCAGGTGTAATAGAGGTTATTCCAGTAATAGTAGGGCATCCCACCCCACCAGAACGTGGCGTAGCCGAACGGAAGTACCGGCAGGAACCAGGCAAAACCGGGGTTGAAATAACAGTGCGGCCAGAACGCGCCGCGCCAGTAGCCGCCGCCCCAGGCGTGCGAGCCGCTCCAGCCGGGCACGAAGCCTCCGCTACCCGAGTAGCGAGTGGCCGCGTGCATCGCGCTGGTGCTCGCGAACCGTCCATGCACGGCCGTGTGGTAGGCCTGCGCACCGGCGGCTGCGAAATGAGGCCCGGCGAAGTGCCCGGCAGCGGCGTAGTGGCCGCCGCCCAAATACCCGCCGGCGAAGTGGCCACCGCCCATGGCGTGCCCGCCGCTCGCGACCTGGCCCCCGCCCCCGAAGTGGCTCCCACCCCCGAAGTGACCGCCACCGCCGAAGTGACCGCCGCCCCCGGAATGGCCGCCACCCCCGGAATGCCCACCACCTCCGGAATGGCCGCCACCTCCGGAGTGGCTTTGCGCATATGTCAAAGCCGGCGCACCCGCTACCGCAACCCCGAGCAGCAGGGCTCCGACGGTCCGTATAAGTGTGCTCGCTCTGTTCACTCTCATCACCTTCCTGCAGCGGCCGCGATCCTCGTGGCTCCGATAGATTAGACGCCTCGCGGGCGCGTCTGTTCAAGCCAACATACATTAAAACGCAGTCACGCACCGGCGCGTTGACCGCCCTCGCAAGGATGCGGGCGGTTTGACATTTCTCAAGGCTTTCATCGATCTGTGCGCGCTGCCCTTGATGGCCGTGCGGCGCGTACGAGCGTGCGCCGTTCCCGCGGCAGGCCGCGGCTCAATGGACCATGTTCAGCGCGACTGCAGGGGTCACACTGGCGGTGGCGTTACGCCCCGCGACGAACATCCTCACGCCCACGAGCAGGCCGACCCTGCTGTTCCAGTTGTACTCGACCGCCGGGGCCAGAGCGAGCGAATACCCGGACCCCGTATCGGCCTGAAAATCGCTGACGCCCGCAGCGCCGGCCGACGGCAGGCTGCCGCGCACGCGCGTGTTGTCGTTGTGCTGATAGACCACATCGAGCGCCAGCACCCAGTTTCGGGTGAGGCTGTACTCCCCGGCCGCATCGGCCGTGAAGGAATCGCCGGGGTACGCGCGGCCGCGAAATCCACTCGAGGTCCCGTAGACGCTCACATCCTGCAGACCCACGGAAGCCGACCGCGCGTAGGTGAGATCCAGGCGCACCCGCAGAATCCGTCCATTGGGCATCCACAGGTAGTCCTGGGAATAGATCGACAGGCCGGTCGTGTACGCCCCCGCCCCGAAGCCATCGCTCACGCGCGCGAGGCGCTGGTAGCGTCCGGTGGGCAGGGTCTCATCGATCACCAGCGAGATCGCGGGCATGAGGCGACCGTCCTCAAATCGCGTCAGGCCGTAGCCGGCCTGCAGGCTCACATCCCCTACGCCGACACTTGAGCTGTTGGGCGCTCCGGCCGGCTCGTTGAAGCCGAAGCGCGGAATCAACCCCACGGAGAGCCGGTCCGTCAGCCCGTACAGAATGTAACTCAGCGAGCCGATATCGTGCTCGTGGGCACTCGCGCGCCGTGCGCCATGCATGTCGAAGCGGCCGTCGGTCATCACGTCGAAGAGGTAGGGCTCGACCAGCACGTGCCCCTGCGGCAGCGTGGCCGCGGAAGGCGCGAGCATCGGTCCGGTCCACCAGGCATCCTCGCGCGACTGCTCGGCAGCCACGGCGCCAGCGCTCATTACCAGCAGCGCGCCGCCGAGCCAGTGACTCAACACGCTCGCTCGGGTCCTGTCGCGCCTGCCTGTCATTCGCTCAATCCCCGTCGCCAGCACCGCGCCGGCCGCTGCTTTCGCGCATGATCCCCGCCTCGCGCCGCGCCGTGCATTCCGTTTCCTGCTGTGACGCACCTCACACTGCGGGTCCGATTAACTTTCCGTCACCATCGTCAGCAGTCCTGAACGTGCGACGTTGTTAACGCCCAGCAGCCGGGGGTTCCGGCTCAATACCGAACGCCTGACAGGCGCTTTCAGGAGGAGAGATCCATGTTGAAATCCATCCGTACCGCTCTGACCGTCGCTGCCGTGACGCTGTCGCTCGGCGGCCTTGCCACCAACGCCATGGCCGACGACACGCAATGGCAGAAGACGCACCCGCGCCGCGAGCAGGTGAACAATCGGCTCGCGAACCAGAACAAGCGCATCCATCAGGAGCGCAAGGAAGGCGAGATCACCAAGGCGCAGGCGGCCAAGCTGCACAGAGAGGACCGCGCCATCCGCAAGGAAGAGCGCACCATGGCGCGCACCAACGGCGGCCACATCACCAAGGCCGAGCAGAAGGCGCTCAACCAGCAGGAGAACCAGGTCAGCAGGCAGATCGGCAAGTAATCTCGGCTCGAGGCATGGGTGCCCGGGATGCGGGCACTCACGCCTTGAGTGAGAACGGCGTGAAGTTCGTGCCACGATCGTAGTAGTCCTCCTGCTCGGCGCGCTTCAGAAAGCCGACGATCCGGTACGTCACCGGGGTCATGATCACCTCCCACGCCGATTTCAGCACGTATTGCGTGGTGGTCACCGCGATGAGCTCACCGCTCGGCCACAGGCCCGCGAACGCGATCGTATAAAACAGCCCGGAGTCGACCAGCTCCCCGCACAGCGTCGAGCCGACGATGCGGGTCCACAGCCAGCGGCCCGAGCTCCACAGCTTCATCTTCGCCAGCACGTAGCTGTTGACGAACGAGCCGCACCAGAACGCCACGATGGAGGCGCAGATGATGCGCGGCGTGTTGCCGAAGATCTCCTCGACCGCCGGCTGCTTGTGGCGCCAGAAATCCGCGGGCGGCAGGTACACGATCACCGCGGACATCAATGCCGCGAACAGCAGCGCCGCAAAGCCGCTCCACACGACGCGGCGGTCGCGCGCATAGCCGTACACCTCGGTGAGGATGTCCCCGAACACATAGGAGATCGGAAAGAACAGCACGCCCGCCATGAACGTCACCGGTCCCCACAACGGCACGTGCACGGTCGATACCTTGGCCGGACCGATGAGATTCGCGCACAGCAGCACGCACACGTACGCGCCCAGGATGAGGTCGTAGTAGCGGTAGCTCTTCAACGGCGCGGAGCGCATCAAGCCGGCAGCACCGTGCCCACGGCCTCGCCGAACCCGATGCGCGCGTAGCCGCGCCGTTCGCACCAGCCCCGCAGCGTGACCCGATCGCCGTCCTCGAGGAAGGTGCGGCTCTCGCCCCCGGTGAGCGCGATCGGCTGCCGGCCACCGCCGGTGAGCTCCAGGAGCGACCCGCCTTGCGTCGGCAGCGGACCGGACTGTGTGCCGCTGCCGAGGAGATCCCCGGCGTTGAGATTGCAGCCGTTCACGGTGTGGTGCGCGAGCATCTGCGCCACCGTCCACCACGAGTCGCGGAAGCGCGCCTGCGACAGGCGCTGCGGCCCGAGATTTGCGGCGCGCATGCGCGCGCTGTCGAGCCACACCTCGAGTTGAATGTCGATGGCGCCCGCTTCGCGCTGCGCGCCGTCATCCAGGTACGGAAGCGGCGGCGGCTCGCCGGCCGGACGAGTCCAGGGAGCGCGAAACGGCGCCAGCGCCTCGAGCGTCACCACCCACGGCGAGACCGTGGTAGCGAAGTTCTTCGCCAGAAAGGGACCCAGCGGCTGGTACTCCCACGCCTGGATATCGCGCGCCGACCAGTCATTCAGCAGGCACAGACCGAAGAGGTGCGCCTCGGCCTGCGCCAGCGGCACGCTGCGGCCGAGCTCATTGCCACACCCGACGAATACCCCCACTTCCAGCTCGTAGTCCAGCCGGCGCGTGGCGGCGAGCTCAGGTTCCGTGGCCCCTGGCGGCAGCACCTGGCCCGCCGGCCGCGCAAAATCGTAGCCCGACACCCGGATCGAGGAGGCGCGGCCGTGGTACGCGATGGGCAGCCACTTGTAATTCGGAAGCAGGGGATTGTCGGGGCGGAACAGCCGTCCCACGGCGGTGGCGTGATGGATCGAGGCGTAGAAGTCGGTGTAGTCACCCACGTGCGCCGCGACCCGGTACTCCACGGCAGCCTGCGGAATGAGCCGCGGGCGCAGTTGCTGCGCCGACGCCGAGTCCGTGCGCAGCGCCGCGGACAGGGCGGCCCGCAGCGCCGCATGGGCCGGCGCTCCGAGGCCCATGAAAGTATTGAGCACCGGCTGTGCGCACGCGGCGAGGGAGCGCGCGGCGAGTCCGTCGAACAGGCCCAGCCCGTGCAGTGCGCCCAGGTCCAGCACCTGATCGCCGACGGCGACACCGCCGCGGAAGCCCTCCGTGCTGCCCGCGCGCCGGAAGGCGCAGAACGGCAGGTTCTGAATCGGAAAGTCGCTGGTGGGCGCGTTCGCGGAGCTGACCCAACTGCGCAGCGCAGGGTCGTGCGTGGCGTTGATCGCGTTCAGGGACATGGCGGCGCGGCTCAGGCGCCACGCCGCCCGCGCGGCGCCGCCGGCGCCGCCTCCGGCGCGAAATGCTTCTTCAGGCCCCGCCACACCTGGGCGTAATCGCGCTGCAGGAGCGGCGTCTCGAGCGCGTAGCGCGTCGGGCGGATCACCGTGCGCGTCTCGAACATGAAGGCCATGGTGTCGGTGAGGTGCACCGGCTTCGACGTGTCGGCAGCAAGCGCCTTCTCATAGGTCGCGGCATCCGGTCCATGCCCGCTCATGCAATTGTGAAGCGACGCCCCGCCCGGAGCGAAACCTTCCGCCTTGGCGTCGTAGACGCCTTCGATCAGGCCCATGAACTCGCTGGCGACGTTGCGATGGAACCAGGGCGGCCGGAACGTGTCCTGCATCGCCAGCCAGCGGGGCGGAAAGACGAGTAAGTCGATCGCATCGACGCCCGGGGTATCGCTGATCGACTGCAGCACCAGAAAGATCGACGGATCCGGATGATCGTAGCTGATGGAGCCGAGGGTGTTGAAGCGCCGCAGGTCGTACTTGTAGGGCGCATGGTTGCCATGCCATGCCACCACGTCGAGCGGCGAGTGTTGAATGCGCGCCGACCACAGGTGGCCGGCGAACTTCGCCACCAGCTCGAATTCCCCCTCCCGGTCCTCGTACCACGCAACTGGTGTCTGAAAGTCGCGCGGATTGGCGAGCCCGTTGGAGCCGATGGGCCCGAGGTCCGGCAGTCGAAACGGCGCGCCGAAGTTCTCGCACACGTAGCCGCGCGCCGCGCTCTGCGGCAGCTCCACCCGAAAGCGCAGGCCGCGCGGCATCACGGCGATCTCCAGCGGCTGCACCTCGAGGACGCCCAGCTCGGTGGCGAGGCGCAGAGCGCCCTGCTGCGGCACCAGCAGCAGTTCCCCGTCGGCGTCATAGAAGAAGCGTTCGCTCATGGAGCGGTTGGCGGCATACCAGTGAATGCCGCAACCCAGCTGCTGCTCCGGGGAGCCATTACCCCCCAGTGTGGCGAGCGCTGCAATGAAGTCCGTCGGCTCGCTTGGCAGTGGCGGTGGGCTCCAGCGCAGCGGGTTCGGCGAGGGCGCGGGCTCATCGAAGCGGCTGGTGATGCGGCCGTCATCGATGCGCCGGAAACCATCGTGAACCGCCGCCGGCCGGATGCGGTACAGCCAGCTGCGGCGGTTGGCGTGGCGCGGCGCGGTGAAGGCGCTTCCCGAAAACTGCTCCGCGTACAGTCCGTAGGCGCAGCGCTGCGGCGAGTTGCGTCCCTGCGGCAGCGCGCCTGGCAAGGCCTCGCTCGCGAAATGATTGCCGAAGCCGCTGTGATAACGCGGCCCGGCGCCGGCGGCTGCTGCGGCATCGGTGCTCATGAGTGACTCCCGCATCGATTGGGCACACTATAATGTCGCACCAACGATTGCGCACTCGCGGTCGCGGTCCCGTGCGGCGCTGGAGCTGCTAACATGCAGGCCGTGTCGGGACTGAACTCGTCTCTGGCGGCCGGCGTGCTCGTCTGCGGCTCGTTGCTGTGCGCCGCGCCGCTGCGCGCCTCCGACAGCGCGCCGGGGCCACTGACGCCGGTCGCGCACTCCGCGCTCGTGACTCTGGAAGTCGGCCGCACGCCCGCGGGCCTGGTGCTGCGCCTGCGGCATACGGCCGATGACACACCGGTGTCGGTGACCGACCTGACGGTGTCCGTCGACGGCAAGAGCCAGCTCGCCATGCGACGTGCGGACGGCTCGTGGTTCGTACCGCTGTCCAACGCCGTCCTGGCGGACGATCGGCTCGAGGTGGTGGTAGCACACGATGGCATCCGCGAGGTTCTCAGCGGGCGCATCACCGTCGCCGGCGAAGGCAGTGCAGCCGCGCGCCATACCGGCGGCACGGCGAGCGTGCTGTGGGATCACAAGCAGATGGCGTGGTGGATCCTCAACATCACGATCGTGCTGATCGCGGCGATCGCCATCTCACGGCGCCTGTCGTGAGCTCATCGCGGCTCGAGCACCAGCAGCCGGAAGGAGCCCGGCAGGATCGCCGGCCGTGGATGCGGGTGTTCGGGCGTGGCCGCCGGCGCCGCGCCAAAATCTGCGGTCACCAGATAGATACGGTGGGTGCGCACATCCAGCGCCATGGTGCGGGCGCCGCGCCGTGTGGGCACTGACTGCGCGACCTGCGCAGCTGCGGCGGCGCCGGTACTGACCACGGTGAGGACGCCCTCGCCGCAGGAGGCGAACGCCAGGCGGCTGCCGGGATCGAACGCCGCCGCGTCCACCCCGCCGCCGATCGGCGCGCCGCCGAGCACCTTGCCGGATGCCGCATCCATCACCGCCATGACCTTGTTGGCGCACACCGGGAACAGATGCCCCCCGGCGGCATCGAGCGCCAGCCCGGAGGGCTCCTGGCAACCACTGATGGGCCACACCGAGATGACGCTGAGCTTTCGCGGATCGATCACCGCGAGGCTGCTCTTGTCCTCGAGGTTCACGTAGATGCGGCCCTTGCCGTCCGCGACCGCAAACTCGGGTTTGGCATCCAGCGCGATGCTGCCGATCACGGCGTCGGTCCTGGCATCGACGGCGGTGGCGTTGCGGCCGCGCCCGTTGAACGTGAACACGCGCTGGCTGGCGGCATCGTAGAGGATGGCGTCGGGGTTCTCGCCGGTGGTCCTGATCTCCTTGAGCCGCGCGAGCGTCTTCAGATCAAACACCACGATGACGCCCGCGCGCCCGGCGCTGATGTACCCGCGGCCAAGGTCCGGGGCCAGCGCGATCCCGTGCACGCCCGGGGTATCGGCGATCTCGCCGGCCAGCGCCAGCTTGTCGGTGTCCACGACCAGCACGCGCGTGCCGTGAGAGACGAAAAGCCGGTGACCGCCCGCCTCGAAAGCGAGGTAGTCCCAGCCCTCGTCCCCGGGCAGGGGCAGCTCGTGGGCAATGCGATAGTGCGGGCTGGCCTGTGCGTGGGTCGTGACCGGTGCGAGCGCGCCGGCGAGGGCGAGCGCCAGCCATCCTGGCGACAGCTGACCGAACATGCGTTTCATCTGGCGGACCCCCGTCAATGGATCAGCCGCGCGCACAGGTCGAGCAGCGGCCCGGGCAGCAGACCCAGCAGCAGCACGAAGGCGGCATTCAGTCCCAGCGCCAGGCGCACGCCCGCCGCTGCCCGCGCCGGCGGCAGCTGCGGCGTCGGCTCGTCGAAGTACATGAGCTTGATCACCCGCAGGTAGTAGTACGCGCCCACCACCGACATGGCGGCCGCGATGACCACCAGCCACAGGTGGTCGCTTTCCCACAGCACCTGAAAGATCCGCAGCTTCGCCCAGAAGCCGACCAGCGGCGGCACGCCGGCGGTCGAGAACATCAGCGCCATCATCGCCAGCGCCAGCAGCGGATCGCGCCGGTACAGGCCCTTGTAGTCCTCGAGCTGGTCCGCCTCGAAGCCCTTGGCGCTCGAGAGCAGGATCACGCCGAAGGAGCCAAGCGCCACCAGCACATACACCAGGGTGTAGTAGAGCGCCGCCGCGTAACCGTCCGGGGTGCCGGCCACGAACCCCAGCACGATGAAGCCGACGTTGGCTATGGTCGAGTAGGCGAGCATGCGCTTGAGGTTGGTCTGCACGATCGCGACCACGTTGCCGACGATGAGCGTCATGACCGCGAGCACGGCCAGCATCTGCGACCATTGCGACTCGGTGCCGGCGAGGCTCTGCGCCAGCAGCCGCAGCGTGAGCGCGAAATAGGCGATCTTGGGCGCCGTGCCGATGAACAGCGTCACGCTGGTGGGTGCGCCCTCGTACACGTCCGGCAGCCACATGTGAAACGGCACCGCCCCGAGCTTGAAGGCCACCGCGACCACGATGAAGGTAAGGCCCAGGATCACCCCCGGACTGAACGGCGCCTGCAGCCGCGCGGCGATGTCCCCGAGGTCCATGGTGCCCGTCAGCCCATAGATCAGCGACATGCCGTACAGCAGCGCCCCGGAAGCGACGGCGCCGAGCACGAAGTATTTCATGGCCGACTCGGCCGCTATCCCCGAGTCGCGGTCGAACGCCACCATGGCATACACCGACAGGGCCAGCAGCTCCACCCCGAGGTAAACGGTCAGCAGGTTGTTGGCGGACACCAGCACGAAGATGCCCAGCAGCGCCGTGAGTGCCAGCACGTAGTACTCGCCGCGCAGGATGCTGCGGTTCTCGAGATAGGCGCGCGAATACAGCAGCGCCACCGCGACGAACAGCAAGGCGGCGAGCTTGAGCGCGAAGCCGAGCTCATCGGCCACGTACATACGCTCGAACAGCACGGTGCGCTGCGTGACATGTCCGTACTGCACGGTGAGGCCGGCCACCACTGCAAGCGCCAGCAGCGTCAGCGTGGGGGTGAGCCCGCGGCGCCGCTCGCCGGCGAACACCTCCACCAGCAGGATGACGCAGATCGCCACCGCCAGGCTGATCTCCGGCACCGCCGCGGCGAGGCTGGACCCACTCATAGCTTGGTGGCGATCGCCTGGCTGACCAGGTGCTGGATGGAGGGCTGCATGACCTTCAGCAGCGGCGCAGGCCACACTCCCACCAGCAGCACGGCCAGTGCGAGCGCCGTCAGCACGATGTATTCGCGGCCGTTCAGATCCTCGAGCGCCGCGACGCGCGGGCTCGCAACCGGGCCGAATATCACGCGCTTCACCAGCCATAGCGTGTAGGCGGCCCCCAGCACCAGCGTCACCGCCGCCAGCAGCGAGTACCAGAAGCTCGCTCTGAAGCTGGCGATGATCACCAGGAACTCGCCGACGAACCCGGAGGTTCCCGGGAGTCCGGTGTTGGCCAGCGCAAACAGCACCATGAAGGATGCGAACACCGGCATGGTGTTGACCACGCCGCCGTAGTCGGCGATCTGGCGGCTGTGCACGCGGTCGTACAGCACGCCGACGCACAGGAACAGCGCCCCGGACACGAGCCCATGCGAGACCATCTGCACCATCGCCCCATCGAGCCCCATGCCGGCGCCCTGCACGCTCCCGGTGTTGCGCACGATCTCGTAGATCACGAAGGCCCCGAGGGTCACGAACCCCATGTGCGCAATCGAGGAGTACGCGATGAGCTTCTTCATGTCCTGCTGCACCAGCGCGACGAAGCCGATGTAGATCACCGCGATCAACGACAGCGCGATCACCAGCAGGTCGAGCTCGCGGCTCGCGTCCGGCGCAATGGGCAGGCTGAAGCGCAGCAAGCCGTAGCCGCCCATCTTCAGCAGGATGGCCGCCAGGATCACCGAGCCGCCGGTGGGCGCCTCGACGTGCGCATCCGGCAGCCAGGTGTGCACCGGGAACATCGGCACCTTCACCGCGAAGGCGAGCAGCAGCGCGAGGAATATCCAGCGCTGCTCGATGAGCGTGAGCGGCAGGGCCTGCAGGCTCGCGATCGCGTAGCTGCCACCCTTCACGTACATGTAGATCAGCGCCGCCAGCATGAACACCGAGCCGAGGAAGGTGTACAGGAAGAACTTGATGGTCGCGTAGACGCGCCGCGGCCCGCCCCAGATGCCGATGATGAGGAACATCGGAATCAGCATCGCCTCCCAGAAGAAATAGAACAGCAGCGCGTCGCTGGCGCAGAACACCCCGATCATCAGGCCTTCCATGATGAGGAAGGCGGCGTAGTACTGCGCCGGGCGCGTCTCGATCACCCTCCAGCCGGCGATCACTACCGGTACCGTCATGAACGCGGTGAGCACGATCAGCGGCAGCGAGATGCCGTCCACGCCGAGCGCGTACCAGGCGTCGAAGCGCGGAATCCACGGCAGCTTCTCCGGGAACTGCAGCGCCGCGCTCGCGGTGTCGAACGAGCGCCACAGCGGCACCGACAGCGCCAGTGTCGCGAGCGATGCGAGCAGCGCCAGCCAGCGCCCGGCCACGATGTGGCGATCGCCGAGCAGCACGACTCCCAAGCCCGCGGCGATCGGCAACCAGATGAGCATTGACAGGAGAGGCATCGCGGCGGGCTGCGCTTTTAGTAGCGGGCGTGCGCCAGGAACCAGCCGAGCAGCACCGCCAGGCCGATCATCATCCAGAAGGCGTACGAGTAGAGGTAACCGCTTTGCACGCGTCGCAGCAGGCTCCCGGCCCAGCCCACCGTGGCCGCGCTGCCGTTGACCATCGCGCCGTCGATCAGCAGCTCATCGCCCCCCTTCCACAGGCCCACGCCGATGAGGCGTGTGAGCGCGGCGAGAATGCGCTCGTTGAACCAGTCGAAGTAGTACTTGTGCGTGAGCGTGCGGTACAGCCAGCCGAAGCTGCGTACCGCATCGTCCGCCCACACCGGCCGCCACAGGAAACAGGCCCAGGCCGTGACCGCCCCGGCGAGCGCGAGCCAGAAAGGCGGCGCCGCCAGGCCGTGCAGGGCGAATTGCACCGGACCGCCGAACTGCGTGGCGAGCCTGCCGACGACGTTGTTCGCGCTGAGCACGAAGATCGACGGCCCGAAGTACCCGCCGAACAGCACCGGACCCACGGTGAATGCGCCGATGAGGATCGACGGGATGGCGAGTGCGATGAGCGGGGCCGTCACCACCGCGGGACTCTCGTGGGGGGCGCCGCCGTGGGCGCGATCGTCGTGCCGGTCATCCGCGGGCCCGTCAGCAGCGGGCCCACCGTCGTGCGCGGCGGCAGGGGGGGCCGCCGCGCGGAAACGCTCCGGCCCGTGAAACGTCAGGAACAGCATGCGGAAGGTGTACAGCGCGGTCACGAACACGCCGCACAGCACGCACCAGTAGGCGTAGGTCGCGCCCCAGCGATGCGACTCGCCGACCGCCTCGATGATCGCGTCCTTGGAGTAGAAACCGGAGAAGAACGGCGTGCCGACGAGCGCCAGCGCGCCGATCCAGCAGGTCACCGCCGTGATGGGCATGTACTTCGCAAGCCCGCCCATGCGGCGCATGTCCTGCTCGTGGTGCAGGGCGATGATGACCGAGCCGGCGGCGAGGAACAGCAGCGCCTTGAAGAACGCGTGGGTCATCAGGTGGAAGATGGCCGCGCCGTAGGCGGAAACGCCCAGCGCCACGGTCATGTACCCCAGCTGCGAGAGCGTCGAGTAGGCGATCACCCGCTTGATGTCGTTGTTGACCACCCCGAGCAGACCCATGAAGAAGGCGGTGGTGGCGCCGATCACCAGCACGAACGACAGCGCGGCATCGGAGTATTCGAACAGCGGCGACATGCGCGCCACCATGAAGATCCCGGCCGTCACCATGGTGGCCGCATGGATGAGCGCCGAGATGGGTGTCGGACCCTCCATCGAGTCGGGCAGCCATACGTGCAGCGGCACCTGCGCCGACTTGCCCATGGCGCCTATAAATAAGCAGATGCAGATCAGCGTCAGCGCCCCGACGGCGGAAGTGGAGCTCACGGGAATGAGCGCCTGCGCGATCTGCGGGGCCGCGGCGAAGGCGTCACGATACGCGAGCGAGCGGGTGAAGTAGGCGATGGCGGCAATTCCCAGCACGAAGCCGAAGTCGCCGATGCGATTGACGATGAAGGCCTTGAGATTGGCGAAGATCGCGCTCGGGCGCGTGTACCAGAAGCCGATCAGCAGATACGACACCAGCCCCACCGCTTCCCAGCCGAAGAACAGCTGCATGAAGTTGTTCGCCATGACCAGCATGAGCATGGAGAAGGTGAACAGCGAGATGTAGCTGAAAAAGCGCGTGTAGCCGGGATCATCGCTCATGTAGCCGATGGTGTAGACGTGCACGCACAGCGACACGAAGCTCACCACCGCCATCATCAGCGCGGTGAGGCGGTCGATGAGGAAGCCGACCTCCATGTGCATGCCGTCGCTGACCAGCCAGGTGTACACCGGCGCCTCGTACGCCGGCGCGCCGTCCCAATAGGTCTGCTTCAGCACCATGAGCGACAGAGCGCAGGAGACCGCCACCGCGGCGCAGGTGAGGGTGTGCGCGCCGGCGCGCCCGATGAGCCGCCCGCCCAGGCCGGCGATGACGGCGGCCAGCAGCGGCAGCAGCGGCACGGCGATCAGCACGCTGGGGTTCATGGCGCGCGCTTCAGCCTTTCAGCGTGTTCAGGTCTTCGACGTTGATGCTGCCCCGTTCCCTGAACAGCACCACCAGGATGGCGAGTCCGATCGCCGACTCGGCCGCCGCCACCGTGAGGATGAAGAACACGAACACCTGTCCGTTGATGTCCGCGAGATAGCGCGAGAACGCGATGAAGTTGAAGTTCGCGGCGAGCAGCAGCAGCTCCACGCACATCAGCAGCAGGATGACGTTCTTGCGGTTCAGGAAAACGCCGGCAATGGCGAGCGAGAACAGGATCCCCGACAGCGTCAGCAGCTGCGCCAGCGTGATCATGGGCGCTTCTCCGCATCCATTTTCACGATGCGCAGCCGGTCGGCACGCCGCACCGCCACCTGGGCTCTGATGTCCTGCTGCTTCAGCCCCGCGCGGCGGCGCATGGTGAGCGCGATGGCGGCCACGATCGCCACCAGCAGCAGCATGGCGGCGAGCTCGAACGGGTACGCGTAGCGGGTGTACAGCACGCGCCCGAGCTCCAGCGTGTTGCTGTAGGTCGGCGCCGTGGGCGTGGCGCCGCGGCCCGCGTCGATGCCGAGTCCGCCGCGCGCCCACACCACCCCCACGATCTCGACGATCACCGCCAGGGCTGTGAGCCAGCCGAGCCACGCGAAGCGGGTGAATCCCTGGCGCAGCTCCGCCAGGTTGACGTCGAGCATCATGACGACGAACAGGAACAGCACCATGACCGCGCCGACGTATACCAGCACCAGCACCACGGCGAGGAACTCCGCCTCCAGCAGCAGCCAGATGGCGGCCGAGCTGATGAAGCACATGACCAGCGCCAGCGCCGAGTACACCGGATTGCGCGCCGTGATCACGCCGAGCGCCGCGGCGATGAGCAGGGCGCCGAACACGTAGAACAGCGCCTCGATCAGCATGCGCGGCCGCCGGCGGCGCGAGGGCTGAGGCGCGTTCTCATCGGTAGGGCGCGTCCGCGGCCCGATCGGCGGCGATCATCGCCTCGTAGCGTTCGCCGACCGCGAGCAGCTTGTCCTTGCTCATGATGTTCTCGCAGTCGATGGTGATGCACACCGCCGGGCACACCGCCTCGCACAGCTTGCAGGCGATGCAGCGCTCCTGGCCGTTCGGGTAGCGGCGCAGCGCGTGCAGGCCGCGAAAGCGCGGTGACTGCGGGGTCTTCTCTTCCGGATAGTTGAGGGTGTACTTGCGGCTGAACAGAGTGCGGGCCGTGACCATGAGCCCCTTGAGGAGCTCCGGCAGCAGGAAGGTCTTGAGCGGATTCACACCCATGAATGCATCCGCTCAGTGGTACCAGGCGCGCGACCACGGCCCGATGCGGTACACGGCCAGCAGCATCTCCACGCCGATCCACACCAGGGTCACCGGGATCAGCGCCTTCCACCCCAGGCGCATGATCTGGTCGTAGCGGTAGCGCGGGAAGGTCGCCCGGAACCACAGGAACAGGAACACCAGGCAGAACACCTTGAGGAACAGCCACAGGAAACTCGGCTGTCCGAGGAAGGTGTCACCCAGCCCGAGCCATGCATAGCCCTGCAAGGGTCCCTCCCAGCCGCCGAAGAAGAACACCGCGGTGAGCGTCGAGATCAGGATCATGTTGGCGTATTCGGCGAGGAAGAACAGCGCGAACGCG
>WNFW01001130.1_pt1 | contig 31690 bp, 36 predicted proteins | sample 5400131 | NCBI WGS metagenome assembly WNFW01 (sample SAMN13153362, study PRJNA577476) | soil metagenome | isolation source: 20 cm soil or saprolite under grassland replicate 1 | place: USA:California | collected 2016-06-15 | reverse complement strand
ATCAAGCCGCGGCTTTGCTCCACGCTGTCTTCAGACCCCACCTCGCGATGACGCCCTTGCGCTTCGCTAATCCTTCGCCGTCATCAGGCTGGATAGAGGACTTCCACCTCCAAGCTGTCGTTCATACTCGGCACACAACCAAATGGCCCCTTAACTGGGGCCATTTTTCTAGGTTTTAGGTTTTTGCTACTCAGTGGGGTGTTTATCTTTTTGCGAGCGTATTGCTAATCTGCGTTACAATGTAATCCCACTGACGTTTCTCATTTGCGGGGTAATTCAGCGCTACGCAGTGTATGAATCTGCCAGCGAAGTTGCATCGGTTGTACCAGATGTCTTTCTCGTGAAAGCCAGATACAGCAAAAAAGCTGGCGCCGACCCGTCTGTAAACAGCAGCGGAAGGAGGCAACTTGAAGTGCTTTTCCAGGAACGACCTCGGTGAATCGTCCGCTTCGTTAGGAAAAGAATCTACCGTCAAATTTGCCCGTCCATCGCTTGTTTGAAAGCGGCGGCCATAGCCGTGGTCGGGCGCACCTACCTCTTCGCTGAAAATTTCATTCGGTAGGTCAACCTTCGCACCCGTTTCGGGCACGACGAACTTTTGCCATCCGATAGGTTGCGCTACCGCCGCCATCGGCAAAAGGGCAAGGGTCACCCCCGTGAGAAAGCGCATCCCCATTAGTTTACTCCGGCTTCTACCGCAATTTAATAGCGACAGAAGTTGTTCGTTCCAATTGTGCGTGGAAAAACCCACGGCGGGGCGGAACAAATATCGCTTGCTGGATTTGCTTCTTGTTACCCTATGGAGATTACATGCGGGCACTCCTGGCCTATCTGTTTTCTATCGCAATTTTCATCGGTGGCGGATATGCGGGTCTCGTTTGGCTTACTAATCCGCCAACCGAGGGCACGGTTCAGAGCGCATCATCGCAATCTAAAAAATCGGGGGTTACGACAAAAGAGACGAAACCACGGGCACCCGACACAATTGCGGGTGCGTCTAAAGCAGCGCTCAAGCCTTTGGAAGATGAACCCGTGGACGCCATATCCAGCGGCGCCCAGGTCACTGATCGTAACATTGCTTTGGAACTTCCCGGAGGAAAAGCTGGCGCCGAGGTTAAGCCCGCCGATAAAGCTACGGCCGCCACAGAACAGCCCCTTAGTCAGCAATCGAATGTGCCGGATGCGCCGAGCGCACAAACGCTCATTGGAAAGACTGATAACCGGCCAGCGAAAGGCTGTATGCCGATCGGTCTGACCGCTCAAGGCCAACTCGTATTTCCCATGCAATGCCGAGAAGTCCTTGAGCACGATCGAGCTACCATTAAGGAAGTTCGTCCATCCACTGGGGAACCGGCGCAAACGCAAACCGGTGCACGGGCACAAAGCGCTCCGCCTGTACACGAAACCGCAGCGAAGAAGGAATCGGCTAAATCTCTCGCCGCCCAAGGCGACGGCGTGAACCAGAATCTGCCTTCCTCGGCATCTATCGAAAACGCCGCAGTTCGCCCTGAGACGGTTTCTAAGAACGACACGAAGACAGTCCCTGAAAATGCTGACCCACAGGCGAAAGAAAACAAGGTGGAATCGCCGAAGCAGCGACGGGCTTCGAGATCGAAGCCCGTAATGATGATACTCAGGACCATAGAATTTCCCGATGGTCACCGAGAACAGCGTCTGTTACCGATGAACCCCTCTCGGAAAATCGCATCACAATCGGAGGACTCGTGGTTCAGTCCTCTGACCTTCCGGTGATGGTCGTGTAACCCGCCAGCGTGCCTAAACTTGCAGTATGAGCTTATTAAAATGTTCTAGGTATCTTGATCTCAGCCCTTCAGCATTTTTTGAGCATATTCGAATAGTGGACCATCCGGTGGCCGACTCGGAAGAGCGTCAGGCTCTCGTTTGCGGCGTGGCCTTGAAAATCACGACACCTAAAGTCGACGCGCGCAATGTAATAGGCGTCCTGAAAAATACCGCTCCACCACTGGGCTAAGGGGGCTTTATCGCGATGGAGCAGCACTGTCGGATCCACCGACTCCGACAAGCGCAACTGCGAGTGCGATTCGGGCGACTTAACGGCGAGCCCGCGGCGGCGGTTCACGCTGGCGGGCCTCTTTGTTAACTTTTCATTAACCGAATCTGGCGGAGCTTCCGAACTTGAAAAGGAGAACGCGCATGCTCCTGATCCTAGTCATAATCCCTCGGCTGCATCTGAAGATAAGTCTCTCGCTTTCCAAGCAGGCGGCGAAGCAGCTGGACCGCGCGAAGAAGTGGGATTGATTAGCCTTCAACCGAGAGGTGGGTCCCGCGGTCTTTTTCTTGGCCAGTGCTTTCGCGGAAACTATAAGATGACGAGTACAATTCTAACGACCCTCGCGTGTGATTTTCATTAAAGATGTCGCAGCCAAATAAAAAACAGACTGTTCCCTTGATGGAATTAAGGCTCTGCTGCTTCTCGCTGCGCCCGAATCCTCTATGATCAACGTTCATTGCAATCGTATAGTAGGGACCACGCAGATGATTATTGAGACGATTTTTTGGATCATTTTTGTTTCTACAACCCGAGCTATCGCGAAGATTTTCGAACGGCTACACGACGTCCTCTACGGCCCCTATCTCGAGCTGAGGCCGGCGACTAGAGCGGTAGCTTACATATCTGAATCAAATTGATTGTAGAATAGCGCAAAGAAAAAGCCGCCCCGAAAGGCGGCTCCTTCTCTCTTAAACCTCGTTACTTCCTCAGCGAGTCTGCCGCGGTATGAGCTGCATCCTTGATGTCGCCCGCGGCCTTGTGAACGTCACCCTTGACCTTGTCGGCCTGACCTTCGTTCTGGAGATTCTTGTCGCCACTCACCTTACCGGCACCCTCTTTGATGGTGCCCTTGGTCTTCTCGGCAAATCCTTTCACGTGTTCGCGATCCATTACTGTCTCCTTCAATGTCGGAATAACAGTAATGCGTACCGCTTTTATTCGTTCCTGGCTGAGCTAGATTTCCAGTGTTACGAAGTGAACTGAGGAACCGAGAAATTCCAGACGATTAGCGCCGCGATCAGCCGCATGGCCAGGATGGCGCAGCGGCCGATGCAGTTCACCGAGCCTTGGCACAGGACTTAGGTCCGGCCTCTATTGGCGAACAAATCACACATTCCCCGTTGGCTTCAATGCGGTCCCAATCGGTCATTTTGTCCTCAATCTAAGCTCTTCGCATTTGCGCTTCACTTCATCGACGGTACCTGAGCGGCAAAGGAATTGAGCGGCTTCCTCGATTGAAGCGCCATGCTCAATCGCGGCCGCGAGGTCTTCGGTATCCATTTCCGTCCACGGCGCGCCGTCGTAGATGTCTGCCGTTTCGTTGCTCATCGGTCCCTCGCCAGTTTGCGCTTCCCCCAATGATGATCCTTGCGCTCTGGATTAAACGTTCTCGGGACGTGTCGGTTCAACGCGCGTATCATGCCAATGCGGGCAAACATCGTTGGGCCGCCATTCTTAGCAACAAGACGCAGCGCTTGCGCTTAGCTTGCGTTCTGACCTCAGGTTGCTGAGATTGCGCTAGGGAACTAAGAGGAGGGTGCTGCCCGCCTGTAACGCTTAATTTGACAAAATCACGAAGTCGACGGACGCTGTAGCAGTGTCGCGCATCACGGAAGACGATCTGATCGGTTTTCGAAAGGTTTGAACTGGGGCAGGGACATGAAAAAATTCGCGACGGGGTTGCTCGCGGCGGTTCTCTTGCTGGCTGGAATGGGGGCAAGTCACGCGGTGGTGCGGATCACCGATGACCGCGGCGGGCGGATCGCCATGTATGTCAACAGATATCAGGGCCTGCGCAGTTCCGGAGAGGCCGTGATCATCGACGGCTTGTGCGCATCGGCCTGCACTATCGTTCTGGGCGCGGTTCCCCACGACAAGATCTGCGTGACATCGCACGCCAATCTGGGATTTCACGCCGCCTGGGATTTCGGCCCCACCGGACGGACGATCACCGACCCCGAAGCCACGCAGATGCTGTACTCTATGTATCCATCGCCGGTGCGGCGCTGGATCGCCCGGCGCGGCGGGCTGACGCCGCATATTATTTTCCTGCGCGGCAGGCAGCTGCAAGCGATGTACAGGACCTGCTACCTCGACGCGCCGCATCCGCGACCAAGCCGGAATCGCACGGTTCGAGATCGGACAGCCTGACATCATCTGACCATTGATCCGCGCTGATCGCGGTCGAACGACTGCAACGATAATCGCTGCAATAGACCAGGACGCCGCGCACGCCGGACGAGCGCATTTCGCCGAACGTTATTTTCTCCGGACGCTTCATCCGCCCGATCAAAGCGCGGTCCGAGGGCCAGGCAAGGGGTTGGGGCGTGCGCCAGGATGCGTTCAAATTCCTGGGCTACCCCAAGTAGCCCAAAACCGGAAAAGCGAATGTGGCCCGCCACCGCGCGGCATGAGCCATACTTCTAAACTGGCTCCCCGACCGACACAGTCTTGGGGCTGTTCTCGATGTAGCCAGCGTCGGCCAGCAGGTCGGCCACGGCGGCCTCAATGAATTCGGCGACGCTCGTGCAGCCGGCCGCGGCGGCCGCTCCAGCGCCAACTTGGTGGCCGCGGTGACGCGAATGGCGAGCGTGTAGTTGCTGTCGGTCATTTGCGCGTTCTTGCCCTTGTCATCTCTCCCCGGTCAAGCCGGTGGGGGGACGGAGCGGGGTAGGCGCGCCAGGTGCCTCCGGTTCGTTAGGCTCTGGGCTGACAACTGGTGGCCCGGCTGCCGCAGGTGGCCTGCGCGGTGCTATCGGCGCCAGCCTTTTCGCGACGGGCACCGTTGGACGCTGGAGCGTATCCACCTTGGCGCGCTGGAGCGCATCTACCTTGGCGCTGAGCGCCGCCAGGGCGTCGGCCGTCGCCTTCGACGAAGCCTGTTCTGAGGTCAAAAGTTGTAGCGCCGTTTCCAACTCATCCGCCGTATGTTTCTGAGAGGCTTGCAGATCTTTTACGAGCGCAACAATCTCGTCGTTTGCCAGCGTCCCTGAGTCGGAGTTCGCCGGCTGCCGAGCTACCGGCGCCGACGTTTCTTCCCGAACGATCCCGAATCTGGAGTGAACCTCGTTCCCATAGATATCCCAAGCAATGGCGCCGCCCGCTCCCGCAAGAATCATCCAGAGCAGGAGCGCCCCGATCGATACTCCTCGTCGAGCGCTATCACGCGGACCGATGTCCGTCATCGAACCATCTCCCGGTTGGTTTGAAAATGCCGGAGAGGACTGCGCATTCCTTGGCGCCGATCAAGCTTCAAACCGTTCCGAAGCTGCCTAATGGCAGCATGCCAAGCCGCCTTGGTACGTTTGCCTTCAATGGTTCAGGCCATTGCGACAGCAGCCGTCGTGGCCGCGCGCCGACGACCTGGATCTCGACCACCAAGCCCGCCGGGTTACGCCAGCGGGTTTTGGCTTCTCCGGCGCTTCGCTCACTGCTTGGATGAATCCAGCGGTACCAACGTTGCCTTGGAGGTATCCGTGAGCGCCTCAGCGGCGGCGCGCCTGCGCCAAGCGTCAGCCTCGGCGAGCCAGAAGCGCTCGTCTTCTCCTTCCATTCGGGCACGCTGCCGGCAAAACGCCGCCATCGCCCGGGCGTGCGTCACGTCCTCCATTCAGCCTCCACAAAAGCAAAACTCGTGCCTAGACAGCGAGTTCCAACGGACTGATTTCCTTGAGGTCTAAAATAATTTAATTTGTACTGCGCCCCGAATTCGTCGTTCTTATAGAGCCGAATTGGCAGGCGTCTCGGTGCGGGCACGGGCTTATGCCTGGATCATGAGGCTGCTGTGAGGGAAACCACCAACAAGATCGCGCTCTTTATCGATGGCGCCAACCTTTATGGAACCGCCAAGGCGCTCGGTTTCGATATCGACTACAGGCGCCTGCTCAAGGAATTCCAGAGCCGCGGGACCTTGGTGCGAGCGCTCTATTACACCGCCATCATTGAAGACCAGGAGTATTCCTCGATCCGCCCGTTGATCGACTGGCTCGATTACAACGGCTACACCGTGGTCACTAAGGCGACCAAGGAATTCATCGACGCCAGCGGCCGCCGCAAGGTGAGGGGCAATATGGATATCGAGCTCGCGGTCGATGCCATGGAACTCGCCGAGCATGTCGATCAGATGGTGCTGTTTTCCGGCGACGGCGATTTCCGCTCGCTGGTCGAGGCGGTCCAGCGCCGCGGCGTCCGCGTGACCGTGGTCTCGACGATTTCAAGCCATCCGCCGATGATCGCTGATGAATTGCGCCGCCAGGCCGACGTTTTCACTGACCTGGTGGAGCTGCGATCCAAGCTCGGCCGCGATCCTTCGGAGCGCCCGCCCTCGCGGGAATCGCGTCAAGACATGCCGCAGTTTTTGCGGCGCCCAGATAGTGCAGCACCCGATGATGATGACTTAGACGGCGATTAACGGCGCGATGCGCCTTGGGGGATCCAGATTCGGTGTCCGCGCGAAATCACTGCAGTCCTCGAAGAGGTCGTCAAAGCCCGCAACATGACGGCAGCGGAGTACGTGCGCGAAGCCGTTGTGCTTCGTCTCCACCGGAGCCGCGCGGCCGCCGAAGGAAGCCCGAGCATGAAAACAAAATTCGAAAGACGCCTGGTGATGCCGATCTTCCCCGAAATGGAAGCGGAGATCCAGCTCGCCGGCCAGCAACACATGACCACGCCCGCCGACTATTGCCGCCGCGCGCTCGCCGATCGGTTCGCCAAGGACGGCTACATGTCGAGCCGACCCCACTCGGAGCCACACCGCATGCCAACTATTCGACTGATGCCCGCGGCGGCAAGTCCGCTGTCGCAGGATCACCGGTGCGGCTGAATGTGACGGAACCGATATGGCCTTGCCTACGCAACAACGCCTCCGCGCGCATCACGACGGCAACCGGATTAAAGCATTCGGTGTGCCAGCCAGCGACTCGATGTAACTGCCCATTCCCGCGAAGTTAGTCGAGAGGCTGGTCGTCGTCTGTTGAGGCTTGCTCCTGCAACGAACAGATGTCCCCGCCGCCCAAGTTCTCTTCCGGCGGTGGCTGCCTTCGCTGCCTACGGGGCCGCCAATTCTTAGCGAGCTGTTTTATGCTCTTGAACGTCTTTCTTCCCGCGTCACTGCAAGCCAAAATAGGAACGTCACCGGGATAAAATATGCGGCTTTTTGTGCAGCCTACTGTGATCTGGCGCACGATTTGCTGGGGCGGCTTGGCACAATTGCGCAGGCGTTTATTTATTGGCCCTTCTGTCCGCAATCTTTTCAGCTTCGGATCACTGATGCCTTTCCGCTTTCCCCTATGCGGTTCTTTTGCCGGACGGATCAAATACCCGTTCGACGTGGCGATTACACAGCTGCGAGGAACTGACATCAAACAACGGGGGAGCTTCTAGGTCATGAAGCTCACGCCGGACGCTGGCACCATCAAGACCGCCAAACCCGAGTGGTGCCCTTGCACGAGCACATCATCGCCCAAGGCTTCCTTGAGATGGTGCGCGAGGTCGACAAGAGGGCGCTACTTTACAGCGACGAGGAACCACGCCGAGTGAGTGCCGACCCTCTAAACCCAAGCCGCAGCAGAGCGGGGAACACTCGGGGAGACCTCGCAGAATGGGTGCGGGAGATAGGTGTCACCGATAAGGAGCTGCATGGCGGCACACGTTCAAACAGATTGCTGAGCGGGTGGGATCACCGAGAAGGTCCACGACGCAATCACGGGTCATGTGCCAGCAAGTGAAGGCCGGAAGTATGGTCCTCCAACTGTGGAAGATATGGCAGCGGCGTTGAAAAAGTTTCCGAGATACGAGTTGGAATTGGATCGGGTTCCAAGGAAGGGGCTTTGTGCCGCCATAACCGGACTCTGGGAAGCTAGGTTACCATGAAATGACTCACCCCGGCTCCGGCGGCCGCTAAGAGAACGCTCAAGGCGTATTGGGGGCCCTTTGGATTTTCTGCGACGCGCACAACAACGAACTGGACGGCTCGGAACAAGATCATCAGGAGGAGGACAAAAATAACAGGAATCACCACGAGCATCCAGGATGACAACATTACGAAACCGAGGGTGACGACGGACAGAACGTAAGCGCCAAGAACAGCGGCAGTGATTGGATACGAAAACAAAAATGCCTTCGTGAAGGATTCAGCGTTGAGTGGATCAAAGGTCGGAATCCACAACGAGTCCACGGCTTCACTAGCGTAGTAAAGGGCGATCGTCGCGACCGCCGCCACAGTCGATCTTCCAATGTATGCCCAGCTGCCTTCCGTTTTCGTGACCCAATTTAACACGCAAGGTAGCAAGGTACGGACCATGAGTAGAGCCGTTAAGAAGCTCCCCGTGTATGCGCCCAATAGAAAGTAAGCGTTCTGGACGCGATGGGTTTCCGATTGAAAGTCACGGTGCGCCGGGGCGGACGCGCAAGGTCGGCGCGTTTAGTAGGTAGTTCCGAATTGTCAGAAACCTGAACGGCGATCCGCATACAAAGTCTGCCGCCGACTGCTCCACAAGCTCTCGTTTTATGAGTGCAGGTCGACCATGGCATTACAGGCCTCACAGATGCGGTGAAGTTGACCACAAGCCACAATGGCGGAGATACATATCAGGAGCGTCGAAGCGACCCCAGCGGCGAGTAAGACGGTTTGGAGGGAATTCATTGGTCGCCGTCCTCACCCATTATCTGACGACGGGCGGCCGTCACTCTTGCCCTGAGCTCCATAAGTTGTATCCACAAGTCTTGCAGGGCGTCCTCGTGGTAGGCGATCTGACGCTTGATATCCGCCAGCTGGAGTTCAAGTCGCCGGACTTCATCTTCCGTCGTCATTGGCGCCCCCAGATGCCATGTAACGCGCTGTAGGTCAGCATGATGGCCAGCAACAGCAGGCCGGTTTCACTCCCGCAAGTCTGGCGGGAATCCCTAACAGGATTCAAATGTCAGATTTGATCCACTAGTCGGTTGATTTCGAACAAGCTCCGCAGGGAGTGGTAGGTTACGAGCATACCTGCCCAAACCTTTGCCGGAACCCGCCGGTGACGCAATCAACAGGCCGGTGATTCGGATAGCCGAACGGGGGTATTTCATGTGCCGCGTCAAAGATGATGGGACCAGCTGGTACGAGCTGACTGATTTACCCACCCCCCGTTACTGAAATCATTGTGAGCGTAGCAAACGCTGGTTGGCGAGAGACTTAGCTTGCCCTCGCGATGATCGCCGCCACCTGTATATGCGACCAGCGCCCTCCCCGCGCCGTGGCAACCTTGCGTTCATTCAGTTTGGCAGCAATGGCCGCCCGCGAGACAATGCCCTCTTCCTGGATCTCCTTGATCAGCGGAAGCACGTTGGCCGCAAACTACCGTGCACCTCCTTAGTCGCCTCGGTGCCGATCTTGGCGGCATCCTGAAGCCGAGGATTGCCGAGCTTCTGGCCCCCGCGCCCTGATTGAACTTACACATGCGAATTTGAAAGCCGCCTCCTAACCGGGACGGTTTTTTGTTTGGAGGTTGCCGGATTTCCGTTGGGGATAAAGCGGGATTGTTGCCGCTCACGCTTGCCCGCCAATTCCACAAAGACGCAAGCTAAGCGGCGCACTGATTATGGGAGGCTCTCATGAGTTCTATGATCGCCGAAGACACTGCCGAAGTGCGGGTACGACGCTACAGCGGTGTCCGTGAGTGCGATGTTGTCGTCGCCGTCCGCGGCCAAGAAATGTCGCTCCGGTGTCGCAACTATAACGAAGCAGTCAAATGGGCACGGATCGAATGCAAGTCCTACAAGATTCCAGGCGAGTTCACCGTAGAACGCTGATCAGTTTTAACCTCGAGTGAAAAAACCTTTGGAGGCAAATCTACCACCGGCTACGTCCTGTCTATTCGCCCGTTCAATCCGACTGCGACGCGATGGAACATCACCGTGGTTGACGGAGCTCCCTCCAGCCGACCTACAACAATCCGGCCCCCGCGTGATCCTTGAATAGCTCCGCGTCGGGAACGCAACTGCTGAGGGTATCGATAGGCGAACCGAGCGGTTCCCCCGGCCCCAGTGAAATCAAGATTTCTCCTAAATCGTGTCGGTGATTGTCGCTTTTTGGCCCTCGATAAGAGGGTACTGGTCGACAAGAACCATAAGAGGAGGCATCACCCAATGCCGACGAAAGACGGTTTTACTCCGGACTATCCTTTGCCTCTCTTTCTCTCCGAACATGCCGAAGAACTCGAGCAGCCGGGTATCGGGAAGGCTTGGGACAGAGCGGTTATCTCGTCGCGAATCCTCAAGACGGGTACTTTGATTGTAACGGCGACAGCGATCGCGATTCTATTAATGGGAAATCCAGTCGCGTTCTTTGCGAACGGCGCGGCTTCGCTGGTCGACATATCGGCGTTTCAGCCTCGCACCGATCAGTCGACGCCCACAATTCAATCAAACGCCGACGCTCAGGCCTCGCCGCCGACTGCAAGCGACGCGCCGCCGGTTAATCCCGAGTCAGCGTCGACATTAGACGACAAGACCGCACTTCGGCCGCCAACTTCCGGGTCGCCAACCGCAACGGACGCGCCGACGCGCAACGAAATTGCTGCCGAAACTGCCGATCAGAGTCAGGCCGAAATCCGCGAGCAATCAGCCGAAGCCTTGTTTAAGCAATACCAAGCCTGGGCGTCCGAGGAACATGCACGGGCACAGGTCGTACAGCCCGTTCAAGATGCCCCAGTACAGGTTGTACAAGATGCCCGACCACAGGTCCGGCCCATGAAAAAGCACCAACACGTCCGTCCCGTACAAAATACGCGGGCAGAGATCGGGCCCGAGCAACATCCCCGAGCAAGGGTCCGGCGGGAGCAAAATGCACGGATGCAGGTCCCGCCCGTACAAGTACAGGTCCCGCCCGTACAAGATGCACGAGCACAGAACCAGTCCGTGCAAAATGCCCAGGCACCGTCGTTCCTGCAAAGCCTGGGTTTGCGCGAATAGACCTAGCAGGAAGTGATGCGGTACAAGTCCCATGGCACGTTAAAGCAAACCTGTCCCCGCATGATCCTTGAACAACTCAGCATCGCGAACATACCGCCGCAAGGTATCCACGGACTGATGCCGGCTCACGTCCGGGCCGCGACCGAACGTCCCCTATTTGATGTTACCGTCTTTAAGATCCAGCGTAATCTTTTTCGGTTTGTCGTCTGAGACAACGACTACTTCGTAAACGACACGCCCGTTTACTTCTTCCAGGCTCCCTCAACGTTACGCATGAAAAACGTACTGTGTTGCTGCCAGCACGGGGTCCAAACCTGTTCATATGGGCCATATTCACCCAAGCGACGCTTGTTCGCAGCGACGCAGCTATCAAATTGGAGAGTAGTCCTTGCTCCGGCATCATTTATTACCGCGTTGTTTCCAATGAAGCCTCCCACGAAAAACCAAAGTACTGATGCTACGACTCCAATCCTCTGCCATCCACTAAGTCGCATTTGCTGCCTCTCAATTCCGTTCGATTACCCCATCGTTGAGCCACGCAGGAAGTGCAAGCGCTGATTTTTTATTGAGAAGTACCCCACCCTGTTTGGGGCCCCACACCTCCGGCCAGCGAGCAACAAAAGGATATTTTTTTGTCCGCTGACTCGGGCCCTCGTGCCGATCGTCTGGGCTAGATCAATAAATGTTTGCCGACTTGCGCCCCCATAAAAGAGGAATTTAATTTGTGGACCGGAATTCAGCAGTTGTGCCCGATTTCCAATGACAAAAAATACGTCCGGAAATTCCGAACAATTCGGGAAATTGCGGTTACCGGCCGATCAGCCGATTTGCGTCCCCGGCGCGTCCCCATCAAGATTTCGTGGACGTCCAAGGCGCATGCTAAAATTAAGTCATTGATTTTGTATAGATAAATGGTGCCCAGGGGCGGGCTGCAATTGTCGCGTCTATTCAATGGATTAGCACTGAGTGGGACTCTAGTGCGTGCCATTGAACTCCAAAGTGATTTCGGTGGAGTGTCCCACGCCGGTTTTTGACTCCAAAGAGCGGAATCGAATCCGCGCGGGCCGCGGCTAGTGCCTTCATGGCATCATCGTCGCTGACCGGAAAGCCGATGTTGCGCGCCCACACCATCAAGCAGGCGTTACAGATCGGTTCCTTTAGCGGTATCGTGTCGAGATTCGCGCGAAAGGCCGGGCGCTCGCTGGGCCAGTAGCGCGCGCAAAGCGGGCAATGCTCTTCATCGACAAAGTCCGACATCGCGGCCCTCTAATAAAGCATTGCAATGCTGATTAGCAGCTAACGAGCGGGGCGCGGCTAGATCGCCCGCCTATCGGGCCACGAAAAGTTGCGCGCTTAGAAGCTCGATCGCCTCTTGCGGCCAGCCCGGCCCAACCCATGTCCGACTCGGCTGATCTGCGCGTTTGCCCCCCAATGTCGCGCAGCGCCGGGCGGCCCCGGTCAAATCACCCCTACCCGGGGCCGCTTCATCCCCAGGCGGCCCCAAACACCTGCCAGATGATCAACAGCGCGACGATCAGCAGCATGGCAATGATGCGCGGCGGCCAATGCGGTTCACTCCAGCACCTCGTATTCAAAAGCCACGCCTTCGGGGTCGTTTGCGGCAAGCCATCGTTCCATTGCCTCTTCGTTGGCGAAGACATTTCAGATGGTCGATATCTCCGACTTCCTTGCTGGTGTTGACATAGATCAGAACGGTCATCGGTCCCTCGCTAGCTTTCGCTTGCCCCAATGCTTTTCCTTCTGCGACGGATCAAACACCCGCTCGAGCTGACGGTTCAAGGCGCGCATGACGCCGATGCGCGCGAACATCGTCGGCCCGCGAGTCGAAATTTTAGCCGCGCGGCTGCCCCACAATCATGTCGGACCTCAGCAAGAGACTGCGAGTCTGGCCGACCTTGATGAAAACGATCCGCCGACTTTCGAAGCTCAGGCCACCTACTTAGAGCGGCATAAACTTTTCTTGCCGGGAGAGCGGAAGCGGCTCGCGAAGGTGGATTGGGAGGCTGAAAGCGCGTAGTATCATCGTCGCAATCAGTTAGCTTTTGCGTCCCCGAAAGACGCAAAATATGTCCATTAACTTCAATGCACCGGCAGTTTTGAGAAAATGGCCATCAGTCAATAGCGAGCGCGTGAGTGGCTCACAGCCCTATCTATTAGTTGAGGGTACTCTTGAAGAATGCGTCCGGCACTTCATCGCAAAGCCAACTTCGCAGCGTCACCTCTACGAGATTCACACAAATCCGCAATCAGACCTTGTCACGGCCGTCTTGTCTGCCAAACACATCGTTGAAATCGCTCGACTGCGGAATTTTCTGTAAGCTAGACTTGCATCCAGAAAAGCAAACCCTGCCGACAGAGCTTCGACAGGGGCCTTGCAAGTGGGTGGCAAACGGCCAAAGGGGCGCAGGTCGATCGCCAAAGACCTTGCCTAATAATCGAAACTCATTCAGTGCCGCAGTGCAAGTTAAATATTGCGCAGCGCACAAACCCCGGCTAGCCCATGTTACCTACCGGCGATGACGCAAGCTTAAGCGCCTTCTATTGGCGTAGTCTTTTTTCCCGCAAATTTTTGCCGTTATTAGCGCCCTAGAATTCAGGATGGTACGTGACGAAGCCGGATGTAAGCTCGTCACGGCAAATGACTCAGAGTAGAAATCGCTCTGAGTCATTTTGCTTTCTCATTTCACCCGCCTCACCCGCCGCAGCCCGTACCCACGTCGCGCGAGCGGAGACGGAATTGAACTATCTGAATCCGTTTGCTGTCTTTGAGCGGTTCGAATGCTTCGCACGAAGTATTTTCTTGCCACAGCATCTCGGACTTCGGAAAGTAATTCATGAGGTTCGGCGCTTGCTTTATCGCCGCGCGCTCGTGCGCGTTCGTACTGGGCGTTCCCCATGACGGACTCCATCTTGTTGTTGTTAGTTCTTGAAGGTCGCGTTGCGACCAGTTTCACTAGCCCGATCAATAACGGTCGGATTTCTAGAGGATGCCGGTTGAGTCCGGTCCGGTAGATCGTTTGGATAACTAGTCGATTTGTGTCCGGTTCCCGACTCAACAGATTTTCAAACAAGGTCGTTCCCAAATCGGAACCGCGCGTTCCAGATTTTGCAATCTCAAATTATTTCTTCAAGGGAGTAAGCAACGTCGCGACGTCCGACGTCCGCGCGACACGCCGATATGGAAACTCGAAGCCGCACTGAAATGTCGATCTTGCAAGAAAGGTCGATACGCGCCGCCAGGTGCACATGATCAAGCTGACGGCGGAGCGTGAACGGTCCGTCCGCAGTACGCCAACAACCTGCAGGAGCGATCATGCACGGGGATAGCGAATCTGCCGCGCATAATTGCCCCGCGGTGAGAATCCGGCGCCAAAGGCCAGGGCAGTCTGGCGCTGGCGGCTCGGGTCACTTCCGCTCTACCCCCAGAAGCCGACATCAGGAAGGGGCAGGCGTACGGCCGCGCAGCCAGACGGCAAACGCGATCAGCAGCAAGCCTGCCAGCCAAAACCAGATTATCGCATATCGCATGTGATCGTCGGGCAGATGCATCTGAAGCGGCCCGGGTTTCGGGATGCCGCTCGGTGGAACTAGAGCCTCCAGATCGATGTAGAACGACGCAACCCGATCCCACCCGAGCCCCTGCGCCATCGCGAGATGATCCCGGATGAACCACAACCGCCTCGCGTGCTCTACGTTGGGCCTGAACAAGCCGGCTGCCACGGGAAAACGGAGGTAGCCGGTCAGCGTGACGGGCTTGTTGGTGATGAGCTGCGCTGAAGCGAACTTGACGACGCACTTGGATTGACCGCGCCGGCAGGCGACGCGCGCGCCTATGCGCGGACCGGCAAGAACGGTCGCCATGCGCCGGTCGGCCTGCTGTGGCAATCGGTGTTCGGCCGTCTCGCTGGCTACGAGAATGTGAACGATGCCGAACGTCTTCGTCACGATCCTGCAATGCGCTGAATCGTCGGCGGCAAGGCGCCCCAGGGCCGCGCGGCTTCGCCAAGCCAGATGGGCCGCTAGTCTTCATAAAATGAGACGTTGCGGATCAGGTGCCTTTGATGTCCGATATACCCTCAACAGCGGCGCGAAGTCGAACGTCGCCGGATGTCCGAGTTGGGTCAGGCTGTGTGTGGCAAGGAGGCCAAGGCATGAGGATAGTGATCGTAGCTCTGGGAACGGCCCTGGTCCTGTGTAACCTGGGCACGTTTAGTGTAGCAGCGCATGCGCAAGTCGTTCGTGAACCTCATAGTCTTGTCAAAGAAGATAAATGCAAGGCCGTACGGGTTGATGATTGCGAACAGGGCACCAAACCCGAAAGAACTCGGCGATCAAGCGGGTAGACGCAAGTTCACTCATCTCGCTTCACGCGATCTTATGCGATTCCAATACCATTCTAGCGCTCTTCGGTATCGATTTTGGGAGCGTCGACAGCGATCGGCTCTAAGCTGACGACATTGAGCAACTTCCGCCGCATACCGTTGACATACATCAAACGTTTCAACAACGCTGAGGCGTCTGTGTGTAGGCGCGCCGCAGCGATTATCGCTGATGATGGTCCCCTGATCCGCCTCGTTGATCGAAGCATCTTTGGTTGATGTCTGCAGGAGGGATCTGCGGGGATTGGCCGCCTGGGCGGCTTTACAATGATGGGCTCGCGGAATGTTTGCCTGGCTGGAACAGTTTCTGGTGCGCTACCCGGAGCTCACGCTGTTCCTGGTCATTGCAGTCGGCTACTCGATCGGAGACATCAAGATCGGCGCGTTCAGCCTCGGTCCTGTCACAGGTGCTCTCTTCGCGGGCCTGTTCATCGGCTGGTTTGCTCCAGTACCCGTCTCGGGAATGACCAAATCCTTTCTGTTCCTACTGTTCCTGTTCGGGATCGGCTACTCAGTCGGCCCACAGTTCCTGCAGGCGCTGAGGCGTGATGGCTTGAAGCCTGTGTTGTTAGCCATCGTAGTGTGCATCACCGGTCTTATTGCTGCGATCCTCGTGGCCAAGGCCTTGCGACTGGATGCAGGTTTTTCGGCCGGGCTCATGTCCGGCGCCCTCAGTCAGAGCGCTGCAATGGGGACGGCGACCGACGCGATCAACGGGTTGACCCTGCCGGAGGCGGATCGCGGATTGCTTGTCGCCCACATCGCCGTGGCGCATGCGGTCTGTTATATCTTCGGCTATGTCGGTGTGATCACCTTCTGTACCACGATCGCCCCGGCATTGCTGAGGATCGACCTGCGAACGGAGGCGCAGAAGCTCGAGAACGCCTTAGGAATGACGCGCACGAAACCGGGCTTGGCGTCGGCTTGGCGGAAATTTGAGTTACGCGCCTATCGACTGGCTGAAGGGTCCCCGTTGTCCGGATTGACCGTGGCTGCCGCAGAGGCGCGCGTGCCCGAGCACCGGCTCTTCCTCCACCGGCTCCGCCGAGGAGAGCGTATCCTCGAAGCCGATCCCAGTACGATGATCGAGGCGCGCGACGTGATCGCACTGTCCGGGCCACGCCAGGCTATCGTCGAACTAATCAGATCCCAAGCGGAGGAGGTCGAGGACAGGGAACTGCTCGACGTTCCACTCATGGCCGCGGATGCGCTCCTGATGAGTCCAAAACTTGCAGGCACGAATCTCGTATACGCCTCAAAGGAGGATTGGACGCGTGGCGTTTACTTACGATCAGTGAGCCGCGGCGGTCAGGAGATTCCCGTCGCGAGCGGCGTTGTGTTGCAGCGTGGAGATTTGCTTCGCATCGTTGGCCCGGAGGCGCTCGTGCAGAAGGCGGCCGCGAAGATAGGGACAATCGTTGCTCCGGACGCGAGCATCGATTTTGTCGTACTTGGTCTCGCCATCTTTCTCGGCGGCGTCATTGGCGTTCTCATGACTATTTCTGTCGGAAGCATCACGCTTTCACTCAGTACGAGCGTTGGCACGCTGCTCGCTGGACTCGTCGTCGGACATCTTCGGACTCGTTATCCGCTGTTCGGGCGGATCCCCAGCGGCGCCGTCGCCCTTATGACGTCACTGGGCCTGGCGGCTTTCGTCGGGCTCACCGGCATACAGGCGGGGCCGGTCTTCCTGTCGGGTCTGAGGGACGCAGGGATCGGCCTCCTGTTCGGCGGCGTGGTGGTGACTCTGCTGCCGCAGATCATTGGTCTACTCTTCGGCCATTTTGGCCTTCGGATGAATCCCATCCTTCTCCTCGGCGCCTTGACCGGCGCGCAGACGGCAACAGCGTCGATGGCTGCAGTCCAAGAGCGCTCAGGCAGCCCGGTCGCAGTGCTGGGCTACACGCCGGCCTATCCGGTCGCAAACATCCTGCTGACAACTTGGGGCGCGATCATGGTTCTTGTGTTCGGAGGCTGAGCCCGCATGGCACAAACTGCATCTTGGCGAGAAGGAGTAGTCGGTTGGAATGTCCGCTAAGTGCCACAAGAAAATCTGGGCGCGGCAATTTCCACGTCCCGTTTCGATTTAATCGCAGTTCATCGTAACCGTCAAAGGTCGGCAACGAAGTCCGCTTTGGGACCGAAAACGGACATGGCCGGCCACTCCCAGCGGACCTTCCGGTGTGTTAGAGTTGATTAGGCGCATGACCATAGTTTGCGGGAGCGGTATGCGACGACGTGAGTTCGTCTCGGCACTGGGTGGTGCTGCGATATGGCCGAGGGCGGCCCGGGTGCAACAGCCGGGTGGACAAGGCGCTGGCCTGAGCCGGCCAGAGGATTGTGAGCCATGAACCCGTCGCCCACCCCCACGGCACGCTTCGTCTCCACCGGCACTCTGCCCGGGCGGGATGAGATCCGCTCGCTGGTCGAAGCGGCCTATGTACACTTCCGCAAGGAAGCAGGCGGCGAGCTGGCCGACTACATTCCGGCAGGCCGATCCGTCCACCTTCGGCATCTGCGTCGCCAACACCCGCGGCGACACTTTTCATGATCGGCGATGCCGCCCTAGCTTTCTCGATCCAGAGCGTGTCCAAGCCCTTCGTGTTCGCGCTGGTGTGCGATGCGCTCGGTGCGGCCGAGGCCGCGGCTCGGCTCGGGGTCGACGCCACGGGGCTGCCCTTCAACTCCATCATGGCGATGGACCTGCGCGCCGACCGCACTAGCAATCCCATGGTCAATGCCGGCGCCATCGCCGCCGCCAGCCTGGTGCCCGCCACCGGCGCCGAGGACCGCTGGCGCCAGGTTCGCCAAGGCCTGTCCCGTTTCGCCGGCCGCGAACTGGAGTGCGATGAGCGCGTGTACCAGTCCGAGGCGGCCACCAACCAGCGCAACGCCGGACTGGCGCACCTCCTGCGCGGGCACGGCCGTCTTTACTGCGATCCGGACGAAGCCATCGAGGTCTATACACGCCAATGCGCGCTGCTGGTTACTGCGCGCGACCTCGCGCTCATGGGCGCGACCCTGGCCGGCGGCGGCGTCCACCCGCTCACCGGCGAGCAAGTGGTGAGCGCCACGACCTGCCCGCGCGTGCTGGCGGTGATGGCGACGGCGGGTCTGTACGAGCGCTCTGGTAACTGGCTCTACGACGTGGGCCTGCCCGGCAAGAGCGGCGTGAGCGGCGGCATGCTCACGATCGCCCCCGGCAAGGGCGCGGTCGCGGCCTTCTCGCCGCCGCTGGACGCCGCTGGCAACAGCGTGCGCGGGCAGTTGGTCATGCGCTTCCTGTCGGAGCGTTTGGGCCTGAACCTGTTCAACTCGGCGCCGGCCGCGCACCAGTAGCGCCAGAGGAACGCCGGGCTCAACGCACCAGGGAAGCACTCGCGGCCGCCAAGGCTCGCGGACGGAAGCTTGGCAACACTGCAATCGGAAGAGCGCGTAAGGAGGAGGAGACCTCTCTAAGCAGCAGACCAAAAAGGTAACAAGAGACGGGCAGGGTGCTTCACGCGGCGAGCTCAGATACCCGAGCGCTCTGGCAAAGGTAGGGCTCGCATAGACAGATTATAGAAGGGGATTCTATAACAAATGCTACGGTAAGCTTGAGGTCCGCTCACCTAGAGGGCCACATAATTGCGCCAAAAATTGCCATCTCCTGCACGCTGCATCGCGATGCTTGGAGATGGTGTAGCTCTGGAACAAAGTTTCAGTCTGAGCAAAAAAACGTGACGGAACTTTGCGAAGGGACAGGAACCAACTAGTGGGGGTGAGTTTTGACCCTTATGCAGAACGCTTCCTATCGCTCGCTAGAACTTCTTTGTCGGAACCAAGCCGCCCTCTCGGCTCACGAGGAGACCAAGAAGACACTGGAGCAAATGGCTTGCGAGTACCAGGTCTTGGCCGAGGACCAAGAGCGTCAGCAATCCCTCCATCAGAATGCGATGCGAAGCCGCATTGATATCGACCAGACGCACAGCCGTGCAATCATTCGAGAAATCGGCAAGAGATTGCGAGCGTCCCTTGGCGAAGACCGGGAATTACCCGCGAGAATGGGAATGCAAATCGACCGGCTCCGCCGATTGGAAGACCAGTAGGCAGCAAGGATCACGCTTCAATTAGAAGCACGGCAGATTACCTATCCGGCAGACCAGCTTCGCCTCGTGCGACACGTAGCGCTCAGCTACGCAACATTCTTGAGATGCCATTAAGTGCGCTAAAATCGGCGGGATCATAATTGGATGTTAGAAAGCAAGCTTGGTTGCAGGCAGGAAATACTAAGGCAACGAAGCTGCTAATCGCGCGACTGCGTCGAGCGCATCGGAATGGTTTGAATATATGGAGAGGCGTCCTTCCCTCGCAAGGACAAAGCCAATTTCACCAACTGGCCCGCAATAAGCCGGTGACCACGAGCGTTCCATAACCGCTCACTACGCGATGGGGTCGAGCCGCTAAACTGATAAGGTTTTATGCCTTTGCTTATCAGTCGACGGACTGACTCCGTTTCCTCTGATTTTCTTATCAGTTAGCGGTCTGACTCCGTTTGTGCGAAAAGCTATCCAATTGCTGACTGATAAGGTTTTGCGGCAAGGCTATCCAGTTCGAAACCTGATCCACGAAAGGTTATTCAGTCGGAAACTAATCAGGTTTTGCGAGGCAGTGGTCCTATAAAAAGCCGAGCCTCCAACTTCGGGTTGTCGTTCAGCTTCGGACCGGAGTATGCGTCGAACGCTGCGTCGGACTCCCGCGTCCGCCACGCAGTGGTGATCGAACCTTGTCTACACTCGATGTCTCCCAAAACGGGAATATTTGCGGTAGTGGCCGGAGACTTTCGGCGAATTGGCCTTGCACGTCCCAGAATTGGGAGGCTGGAGACCGGTCCATCAATCGCGAAAGGCCGCCATTAGCAGGCCTTTCTGCCATCACGGGCAGGTACTTCTTGTACCATGGCAATGCCTGGCTGGGGTGCCAGGGATCGAACCTTCACCTTTCGCTTTTTAGCATCGGTTTCGAATATAAGGCCGACCGCTCCTCCGAGAAGAATTCCAACCACCTAGAAATTATCGTGGGTAGAAGCGGCCGCGGCATAACGAAAAATCAATTCCGTACTGAAACACCAAGGTACGGAGGTTTTAGAGAATTGGGTGCCTTTGGAGAACAAAATCTGTTCGCCGCGACCAAGTCTGTACGGAGCGCGAATGTCAGAAGCCTGCAAATAATGGACTAAATGATCGCGAAGTCTCGGCGCGGAGAACATGTTCTTGAGGTCAGATGGCGGAGGGAGAGGAACTGGGGTCGAACCTTCTCCGCGTAGACCAGCGTAGTTGCAAGCAATGGAGCTAAAAGACCCGAGCGACAAGCCCAGATGTCGGCAGCCGACCAATGCGGGCCAACCGATAGCCTGCCTTTCAGCTCCGGAGTCGCCGCCTGCCTCAGATCGACGCCAGCTTGCCAGTGCGCCTTCCTGGCAGCGACATTTACGGCCATGATCCAACCGTCGAGACATTGCGCGATCGTGGGCTACGTTTCGCGGCAACAGCGCGGACGCTGGATTGAGAAACCTTGATTGCGACATCGCTGCGGGCGTGACGCGATAGTGGCTGTCGTTTTCGGTCCGTCTCACGATAACCAAAGAACGCGGGCTGCACCATTGAAGGAGCAGTCCGCTTTCATAATGCACCCGGCTCAAACGAATGAGCGTCTTGATCCACTCGTCACCGTCGGCGTTACGGCGCTAGCTCCGCCCGCAAAAAACGCAGCCAGAGCACCTAGCAAAAGAGCCAGGGCTCCGAACAGCGCCCCCCGCGACACCGTCTTGGCTGTTGTATCCGCAGCTTGCTTTGCTTGTTCTTTGGTTTTCGCAACCGCTTCTCGGTACTGCTGTTGGTACTCCGCCACCTGAGCCTTGGCCTGATCGGTAGAGATATTCTGCGCCTTGGCCAGGGCGCCAGCAGCCTTGTCTGTTGCAGCCGCCTGTTGGGCAGGGTCTCCGGAGAGCGCCGCGCGAACAGCTGCTGCGGCAGCGTCTCGAAGCGCTGCAGGATCCTGGCCGCCCGAGGCGCTGCGAACCCTGTTCTCGATGGTAGCCATTGGATCGCTCATACTGTTCAAAGAAGGCGCGGCGGTCTGAACCACAGTTTGAACGGATCCGCCGATGGCCTTGCCGGCTCCGCCAAGTGCAGACGATGCCGTGCTCAAGGCTCCGCCAATCAGGCCCGAGGCAGCCGACGAGAGCAGATACACTACGGTAAGCGTCGAAATCGCCCATGCAATCAAGCCGTGATAGGCGGTTGTCGCTTCGGATGGCTTTCCTGAAAGCCGCCCAGCAATGTAGCCGCCAAGGGCAGCAGCAACTATTCCGGAGATAACCCACCAGATACCGGCACCTACCGAGAGGGACCCTACGCTCGGCGTATCGCCTGCCGCTACGTCGATGGTCGAAAGGCCGACGCCGACTCCAACCATGTTGAGGATGATTTGCATTACGAGGGCAATCGTGGCACCGGCGAAGACGGCACCCCAGGAGACCTGGTTCAACATTATCGTGCGTACGTCGTCAGCGGGAGCAACTGCACTCATCTGAGGAGGATTTCGGTGGTCGTTTGGACGAACCCCTTCGGGTGAATAAGCCATTTTGTTTGTGTGCTTTCTACAAATTGGAAACTTTGCCTGTAATCTCCTCGTTCCAACGATGTTCCTTTGCTCCCTGAATTTAATGCTGCGTCCCGATGACACAGGCGCCCACGTTTTCATTCCCAAATTCGACGGCCGCCGGCTCTTGCTCTACGTCCAACAGCGGAATGTAGCCCGACCTCAATCCTCGACGCGACCCCGCTGGGGTGAGGCATCCCTTCAAACTGCTGGTTGATAAGCTTCTTCGCTCAGGCTCTTCAAATGCATGGCCTACGCCTTGGACGGCGACCCGGCCAAACCGTCCCTTGGCAGCTTCGCGAATGAGCACCTCGATCAAAGGCGATGAGCCGCGACCTCGAGCAAGATGACGGCGAATCCGGCATCGCCGCTCAGGATGGACTGGACGAACAACTCCCGTTCCGCGACTGGCAAGGCGTGGGGATACTGTTGAAAATCCTGTAACCGCTTGGCCCGGGTGTGGCCCGAGGGCCGAGGTCGGCAAAGGAACGGGTCACTTAGGGATTCCGAAGCGCCACACGCCGCCAACTAACGACAGTTAGATACCCTGGCGAAAGCGCAAGAGCCCCGGAGGCTCAGCTCCGAGGCCCTTGTGGGCCGAAAAGGTACATCCGCTTTCCGGCGCCTGGTGACTAGGCCGCCGCCTCACCCGCGGTCTCGTGTGCAAAATGGACAAAAGAAAACGCACACGAGCATACAGGTTCAGCGGAGGCAATCCGACATTTCCTGCGCAAGAGGGGCACAAAAAGTCTCAATAAATCAATGCGATGAGACCGATGTGTCGTCATTTGTGTCGCGATCCGCTGGAGCTATAATCTGCTGTGCAAAATTCTTCGATGCACCGGTTGATGCGGCCCATGGCCAAACATTCTGCCTTGGCATTGCTGACGCTCGCGATGACGCAGACTGGAGAAGTGGGATGCGTATTACCCTAATAATAGCACTCGCAGTTGCTTCGACTGCCATCACCACCGCACACGCTGGCTCGAATGTGTGTGAAGGCACCGTGTAAGTCGGCAAGGAATGGACGACAGTCAAAGGCGAGTTCGGAGATTACGCGCCGGAAGGTTGTCGGTTTCAAACGTCATCAAAGTTGGGGCGGCGCATCATCGCAGCCTGTCCAGATGGATCGGAATGCATGATCGACGCGCCGCTCACGAAAAGATCGAGCACCATCACCAGCGTCACCAACGTGGAGGCGACATCGACCAAGCAGCCACCAGATCGTGTCGTGAATGAAGCTGTGGTACGCAAGCTTTGTCCAAATCCAAACGCAAAGTGCATGGCTCGGGACAACCCGGATTTCTACAAAGACGCCGACCGCAATTTCTACAATCGCATAACTAAACCTGCGGGGTCACGGTAAACCGAAACTATGACCGCATCACAAACGAATGCTGGCACTCCTGAAGGTCCGTACACGCAGAAAATCACCTTCGTCGAACTGCGCGCCTCCGGCGTCCGCAATGTGCTGATTGCCGGAACCACAAATGCAGCCACCACATCACGATCAGCGCGGACCGCTGGCCGGATGATGCGCGGCTCTCCGACATCGAACCGCGCTTCACCTGCAAAGCTTGCGGCAAGCGTGGTGCGGTCGTGCGGCCAAACTTTCAGCCCCCGAAAATGGGCACGACGGGTTAGGGAAAGAATAGAACACAGTGGGACAGAACTTCGCCGAAGCGGCAAAGGCTATGGTCAGTCAGGCTACCTTTTTGCGTGGCTCTATCATTACATCTTATGCGCACATCGAATTTCTTCTCGCCGATATTTGCGTGAAGCTTTGGCAGAAACCAGAATATCAACATCTGGCCGGAGCCTTCCCCTACAAGACCGACAGTCGGATCAAGGCAGTACGCACACTGTTCGATGCTGAAGGGCCGCTGAAACCTATCGCTCTGGCGTAGACCCTGCGCTTGATCAGCTCTTGAACTTCGAAGAACTACGACACTTCATTGCTCATGGGCTTTTGATCGTGACGCCATATCCGGGCGATGCCACGTTGCAATACCGTCTTTACCGAACAACGAAGCAAGGCGTCGAAATCGGCTTCATGGAAATGTCTAGCTCACAACTGACCGACGTGAGTTTGAGGATTACAGAACTGTTGCATCAGGTATTAAAAGAGTTCCGCAGCATCTATGCTGATCTTAAGCTCGAATTTGAAGGCTGATCTGCAGGCCGTAGCCGCGCGCCAGATTGCGGGTGCCAAAGAGGCGAGACATGAAGCAGATATTGAACTTATTCGTTAGCGCCGCAGTATCGGCCTGCATCTTATTCGTCTCAATTCGTCACTCTTTCGCAGACATGCTACCAACTGAATTTGTGGGTCAATGGATGGTATATCCCAGCACTGAGAAATGCGGAAATGCCGAAGGAATATCGGTCTCGCAACAGCGCGTTGAATGGAACCATGAGGCCACGTGCGGAATAATTGATAGTGTGCGTCGTGGAAAGATGACCGGCAACGTTACTGTCAATATGACCTGCGTCGATGCTGAGGGGTGGATAAATGGAAGACCGCGACCGCCTCGGACGTTTCGGGACACGCAGATTTGGCTTTTCTTTAAGGTTGGAGAGTCCATTTTTATGACGCAAACCTCAATGAAGGACAAATCCACGGACCTATTTAAGAAATGTGATTAGCCGATTGTAGACGATCATGGCCGGGCGCGGTTACATCCGACGTCGCCCGGCCTCTCACGCCTCAGCCGCTGCGGCTTCCAACTCCCGGTAATTTTGCTGCGCCTGCGCATACCATTGCGGCTTGCAATACTCCGGGCACGGTTCGTCCGGGTCTCGATGGCCAGCCACTCCCACGGCATCAGATGCAACTCGTCGTGCAGCTGGCGATGCAGCATCGACCATTCTTTGCAGGCGCGCGCGACGACCCGAAGCGCGTCATGGGCCTGCTTGCATTCCACGCCGCAGATCGCACTGCCCAAAACCCGCTCGGGCTTGCCGTCATCCGATGCGCCGACCTCGTCATCGCGGCGGGTGGGCGCCCTCGGACTTGCGCTCGAGGCCAGCGTCGAGGCGGTCAATCTGACGGAAAGTCAGTTCGGGATCGGCACGCGGCGCGATGGATTTCCCTGGAATCTGTCGGGAACGTACGTGCAGTGCCTGCCTTGCATCTATTCCGTCGATACCTATGGCGTCGAGCGCAATTTCCTGGGCGATTACGATCGAACGACGCAGGAACTCGCCTCCAACATTTTCCGCAAGGGCTATCAGTGGCCGTTCCATGCCTCGCGAATGCTCGACTTCGGTTCTAGCCTTGTCGATCTTGCGATTTATCGCGAGACCCGGATGGGACGCAAAGTCCTGATGGATTTCAATCGGAATCCGGAGCCTGTTCCGGGCGACGCGCCTTTCTCGCTCGGTCACCTCGATGCAGATGTCAGGGCCTATCTCGAAAACAACGGCGCTCTCCTCGGCCTCCCGATCGAGCGACTCGCAAAGATGAATCCCTTGTCGATCGAGCTTTATCGCCGCTACAAGAAGGACATCACGCGCGATCCGCTGGAATTTGCAGTCAACAACCAGCACATGAACGGCGGTATCGCGTTGGACATCTGGGGTCGTTCAAGCTTGGAGGGCTGCTACGCCATCGGTGAGGCGGCCGCGACCCATGGCGTTACGCGCCTCGGCGGCGCTGCACTTAACGCGATGCAGGTGATGGGTCAGCGTTGCGCGGAACATATCCATGCCTGCAAACGGACCGCGCCGGGCGATTCCTTGCCGACGGAAATGGTTCGCGCGGCCATCCACGGTATTGCGTCGGGCTGGCGCGACGCCGGCCTCGACTGGCGCGAAGTCGCGCTCGAAGTCCAGACCCGCATGAGCGATGACGCCGGCTTCATGTATTCCGCTCAAGGGGTGCGCGAGGGGCGCAGGCTGAATGGCGACATTCGATCACGTGGATTGCGCCTGGACCGAGCCGACCAAGCCGAACGATGCGTGCAATGGCGACAAATGGCTTTTGCCTCCGAGGTGGTGTTGACCCCCTCGACGCCTATCTGTCGCGCGGCGGGGGGCAGCCGCGGCGCACGTGCGATCTGCGATCCTGACGGATCGGACGTTCCCATCACGAGGACAGGCCCGCTTGAGGGTTTCGGTTCCGCGCCGAACGAAAACAGGACCGACCCAAAAAGATCGCGATACGCTTCGAAGGCGGAACCTTCACGTGTTCATTTCAGCGGATCCGTCGACACGACCACTCACAAGCGGCCTATTTCGAACATGACTGGGCTGAATTTCTGACAGGCGCCATTTACGTGTCAGGCGGCTGGTCGAGTGCTTCGAATGGCACCCCACTCCAAAGCATGGCGGGCAGGGGCCGAACTCGGTGTGCTGACGGCCGACCTCAATGCCAGCAACAAAAAGCCTACTGGCAAACTCTCAACCGCGGGCGCGCGCGCCCTATCAAACTCAAGCACCTTTGCCCTTCAATCTGAATTGCCCGACTTCGTCACGGTCGGCGAGCTCATGGGCAACGGCCATCTGGGTGGTAGGGGCGCTGTTGCGGCCGGAGGTGATCGAGGCGTTCGGCAAGCGCATCCGCCATTTCAACACCTTTGGCGGCAACCCGGTGTCCTGCGCCATGGCCCATGCGGTTCTGAAAGTCATCAAGGCCGGCCGGCGGCTGGTGCTGATCAGCGCGAAACGGGACATGAAGGGCAGATCCTGAAGATCCGCCCGCCGCTGGTATTCTCGTCGAAGGATGCTAAGCTGTTCCTCGCCACCTTGGACGAGATGCTGGCGGCGCTGTGGCGGACTCCACCGGCAGGCCTGCCGGTGCAAGCGCGCGGGCAGTGGGATCAGGGGCGCCTGATCGAGCCGACCCGCAGCGTCAGCGCGCCGTTCGCTGCATTGTCGACCACGCTTTCCGGAGAAAACACTGCAAATGGCCAGTGGCAAAGAAGTTTTGATTGCCGAGTCCGATGTTGACTGTTGCCGATGGTCTTTGCGGATTGGTCACGTACTGGACGTAGCGCTCGTGCACCGTCGTAGAGTCGACGCCGCATCTTCTGGAAATTGTCGCTGATGCTAATCCCGACCTTGTGCTCATCAACGGGACAGGAGGAAGGCATGGAAGGCGGCATGGTCACGCCCGCGCCAGCTTTGGTGCGTTTTACCGGTATTCAGAAGACCTACGACGGCGAACACCTCGTGGTGAAGAACCTCGACCTCGACATCAGGAAGGGCGAGTTCGTCACCCTGCTTGGCCCTTCGGGCTCGGGCAAGACGACCACACTGATGATGCTGGCGGGCTTCGAGGTTCCGACCCATGGCGAGATCTATCTCGCTGACCGAGCCATCAAGAACATGCCGCCGCACAAGCGCGACATCGGCATGGTCTTCCAGAACTACGCCCTGTTTCCGCACCTGACGATCGAGGAGAACGTCGCCTTCCCGCTGTCCGTTCGCAAGATCAACAAGGCGGAGGCGCAGGAGCGCGTGCGGACGGCGTTACGCATGATCAAGCTCGAAAACTTGGCGCACCGGCGGCCGGGGCAGCTGTCGGGCGGCCAGCAGCAGCGGGTGGCACTGGCCCGCGCACTGGTTTTCAACCCGCAACTAGTGCTGATGGACGAGCCCTTGGGCGCCTTGGACAAGCGCCTGCGGGAGCAAATGCAACTAGAGATCAAGCAACTGCACGAGACAATGGGCATTACCGTCGTCTACGTCACCCACGACCAGAGCGAGGCGCTCACCATGTCGGACCGCATCGCCGTTTTCAACGACGGTATCGTGCAGCAGATCGACAAGCCGAACACGCTTTACGAGCAGCCCGTGAACAGCTTCGTCGCCAACTTCATCGGCGAGAACAACGTGTTGGCCGGCACCGTCGAAAATATCGAACAGGGATATTGCCGCGTCGCCCTGGGCTCCGGCGGCTCGGTCGTGGCCCAGGCGGTCAACGTTGCCGGCGCAGGCGCCGCCACCTCCCTGTCCGTGCGGCCGGAGCGGATCTCCATCCTAACGGACGGGGCGGCCAGCGATGGGCCGAACCGCCTGCCGGCCACGGTGCAGAACACCATCTACCTCGGCGACCACGCGCTGGCCGTGCTCCAGGTCGCCGGCAACGAGGAGTTCATGGTCAAGCTTCAGCCGGGCACGCATGGAGGCCTTAGCCATGGCCAAAGCGTGTCGATCACCTTCCGCCCCGAAGACTGCTTGGCCCTTGATCCCGTGTGATCGAACCCTGCGGTCGGCCCCGAGCGATCGGGCCGGGACGCGTCCGGCTCCAAGACGCAACCTCACTAAAGAAAGGAACAAAGACGATGACGAAACTTAAGATAGCGCTGGGATTCGCCGCGACGTTCACCGCCGGCATTGCGCTGGCCACAACCGCACAGGCACGTGACCTGACCGTAGTGTCGTGGGGCGGTGCGTATCAGGATGCCCAGAAGAAGGTTTATTTCGAGCCGTTCAAGAAGGCGACCGGTGTTTCGATGAACGGCGAGTCCTGGGACGGCGGCATCGGTGTGCTGCGCGCCAAGGTCCAGGGTGGTGCTGCCACCTGGGATGTCGTCCAGGTCGAGAGCGATGAGCTGGCGGTTGGCTGCGAGGAAGGCCTGTTCGAGAAGATCGAGTACTCGAAGATCGGTGGCGAGGCCGCCTATCTGCCGCCGACCGTCAATTCCTGTGGCGTCGGCGCCATCCTGTATGATTTCGTTCTCGGCTACGACAAGGACAAGCTCAAGGACGCGCCGAAGGGCTGGGCCGACTTCTTCGACACCAAGAAGTATCCTGGCAAGCGCAGCCTGCGTCAGGGTCCGAAGACCACGCTGGAGATTGCCCTCATCGCCGACGGCGTCGCGCCGAAGGACGTCTACAAGGTGCTGGCCACCGATGAGGGCATCGAGCGCGCTTTCAAGAAGCTGGACACCATCAAGAACGACATTGTCTGGTGGAAGGCCGGCGCCCAGCCGCCGCAGCTGCTCGCGTCCGGCGAAGTGGCGATGACTTCGGTCTACAACGGCCGTATCGACACCGCGAACAAGAACGAGAAGAAGAACTTCGGCATGGTATGGGACGGGGCGCTCTACACCCTCGACAGCTGGGTCATTTTGAAGGGCAGCCCGAACAAGGACGCCGGCTACAAGTTCTTGGACTTCGTCGGTAAGGCGGAGAACCAGGCCAAGCTGTCGGAGAACATTGCCTACGGTACCTCGAACAAGGACGCTACGGCCCATCTGCAGCCGACCGTGCTGAAGGATCTGCCGACCGCGCCGGACAACATCAAGAACGCCGTGGAGATCAACGTTGCCTTCTGGCTTGAAAACATCGACCGTCTGACCGAGCGCTTCAACAAGTGGGCAACGAAATAACGTTCCCAAGTCCGCTCGACTCCGGCAAGACGGTCCTGAAGAAACCCTCGCGCAATGCTTCTGCAACGGACGCGGCCGATTGGCCGCGTGACCGGAGGGCGGTCGGCGAAGGGGTACAGGCAAAGGACTGACACTTTGATCGCCTGTGCTCCTCCTCGCGGCGTTCCTTGGACCGGGTGAGAGATCTTGAGATGAAAAGGCTCAACCTATGACGGCTGCGTTCTTTACCGGCGCCGATACGCCGACCGAGGTGCCGCTCAAGCGCCGCCTGAAACGGGCGGAGCGGGGGCGCCAATTCAAGGCATTGGCGCTGGTCCTGCCGCTTCTCCTGTTCCTGCTCTTCACCTTCCTAGGTCCCCTCGCCGGTATGCTCTGGCGCTCGGTCGACGACTGGGAGGTGCGTCAGGTCCTGCCCCATACGGTGGCGGCGCTGGCCGACTGGGACGGCAAGGACGTACCAGACGAAAAGGCCTACGCGGCGCTGGCGGGCGACATCCAGGCTGCGCGCGCCTCCGGCACCGTCGCCATCGCATCCAAGCGGCTGAACTACGCACTGAACGGCTTCCGCACCGTCCTGGCCAGCACCGCGCGCAACCTGAAAGCCGCGCCGGAGCCCGGCACGGCCAAGGAGACGCTGGGCAAGATCAATCCGGCCTGGGGCGAACGCGCCACCTGGGCGGCGATCAAGGGCGCCAGTGGCCCAATGACCAGCTTCTACCTACTGGCGGCGCTCGACCTGGCCCGGAACGTGGACGGCGCGATCGTCGCGGCCCCGCCGGATCAGGCGATCTACCGCGACGTTTTCGCCCGCACCTTCACCATCAGCTTCGGCGTCACGGCGCTTTGCCTGATCCTGGGCTTCCCGGTCGCCTACCTGCTGGCGACGCTGCCGGCCGGCCGGTCCAACCTGCTGATGATCTTCGTCTTGCTGCCTTTCTGGACTTCGCTTTTGGTCCGGACCTGCGCCTGGATCGTGCTGTTGCAGAGCGAGGGCGTGGTGAACAACAGCTTGCGCTGGCTGGGCATCGTCGACGAGCCGCTGCGCCTGATCTACAACCGCTTCGGCGTCTATGTGGCGATGACCCACGTTCTGCTGCCCTTCATGATCCTGCCGCTGTACAGCAGCATGAAGGCGATCTCGCCGGCTTACATGCGTGCCGCCGCGTCGCTCGGTGCGTCGCCGGTCACCGCTTTCCTGCGGGTCTACCTGCCGCAGACGCTGCCCGGCATCGGCGCGGGAAGCCTGCTCGTCTTCATCTTGGCGCTCGGCTACTACATCACGCCGGCACTCGTCGGCGGCGCCGCCGATCAAATGATCAGCTACTTCATCGCCCTCTACACAACCGAAACGGTCAACTGGGGCCTGGCCTCGGCGCTGGGTGCGGTGCTGCTGCTCGCCACCCTGCTGCTGGCCGCGGTCTATGGAAAACTGGTCCATGGCCAGCAAGTCACAGGAGGAATGAAGAATTGAGCGGCAACCCTTCGCCCCGTACGCCCAGCCAGCGCATCGCGTGGACCACGACCATTGTTGCCTCCACGCTGGTGTTCATCTTCCTGATGGCGCCAATCCTGGCGATCATGCCGCTGTCCCTCAGCTCCGGCTCCTACCTGACCTATCCGCTGCCGGGCCTCTCCCTGCGCTGGTACGAGGACTTCATCAGCTCCCCGCGCTGGATGATGTCGCTGAAGAACAGCATGATTATCGGCGTCGCCTCGACCGTGCTGTCCATGGTGCTCGGCACGCTGGCCGCGCTGGGTCTGGCGCAGTGGAAGAGCAAGTTCAAGCCGCTGGTGCTGGCGGTCGTGCTGTCGCCGGTCGTCGTGCCGGGCGTCATCACCGCGGTCGGCCTGTACTTCTTCTTCGCCCCGATCGGGCTTACCGGCAGTTACCTGGGTTTGATCCTAGCGCACACTGCTCTGGCGACGCCCTTTGTGGTGATCCCGGTCAGCGCGACGCTGCAAAGCTTCGACATGAACCTGGCGCGCGCCGCAGCCTCGCTTGGCGCCTCGCCGCTCTACGCCTTCCGCCGAGTGATCCTGCCGCTGATCCTGCCCGGCTTGGCGTCGGGCGCGCTGTTCGCCTTTGCGACCAGCTTCGATGAGGTGGTGATCGTGCTGTTCATGGCCGGGCCGGAGCAGCGCACGCTGCCCCGCGAGATGTTCAGCGGCATCCGCGAGAACATCAGCCCGACCATCACCGCGGCGGCGGTGATCCTGACGATGGTGTCAGTAATCCTGCTCGCCACCATGGAAGGCTTGCGCCGCCGCAACGAGCGGCTGAAACGCAACAACGCTTGACCGGCGTCCTTATCCCTTGCGGCGGACCG
>WNFW01000289.1_pt1 | contig 31696 bp, 28 predicted proteins | sample 5400131 | NCBI WGS metagenome assembly WNFW01 (sample SAMN13153362, study PRJNA577476) | soil metagenome | isolation source: 20 cm soil or saprolite under grassland replicate 1 | place: USA:California | collected 2016-06-15 | reverse complement strand
CCCCCGGGGAGGGGCAGCCTCCCCCGCAGCCTCCCACGGGGATGCCGCCCGGCGGCTTCCCGGGCGGCCCGCGCGGCATCGGCCCACCCCCCGCAGCCGGGCGTGGCTTCTCCCTCCAAGTGCCGACGCTCACGATCTCACGGAGTCGCGGGGGGGCGGCGACCGCCGGCCCGAGCACCAAGCAGGTGGGCCTCGCGATGGCGTTCAGCCCCACGCCGAACTGGGCGTTGACGTGGAATACGAGCTACGACTTCACGACCCGGCAATTCGCCCAGCATTACGTCCAGTTGTCCCGCGACCTGCACCGCTGGCACGCCACCTTCTCGTTCGTGAAGAGCGCCAACGGTAACTTTGCGTTCAACTTCTACGTTTCGTTGCTCGACGAGCCGGACATCAAGTTCGACTACGACCAGCAGACGTTCCGGGCTCCGTAGGGAAGCTCTGCACAAGTCGGATGACGCTGGGGGTGGGGGCTAGGGCGCGGACGCGACGGCGCCGGGCGGGCACATCGGCCGAGGTGCTGATGACCCTTGGCACGCGACGTGCCGCCGCAGCGCCGTCGCGTGAACGCGCCCGGCGCCTCCACCCCCAGCGTCACATACGCTGTGCAGAGATGTGCTGCGATACGGAGGGTTGGCGCTCCTGATGGCGGTGGTGGGCTGCGAGACGAATCAACTCGTCAGCTCGCTCCCGGTCGAGGCGCCCGACAGTCTCTACTCGATCTCCTTGAACGGGGCGATCGCCCTGTCGTGGACGGATAACGCGCTTCGCAACAACCCCGATTTCTTCGAGCTGTATCGCGTGTACAGCACGAGCTACGACCTGAACCACGGGTACTGCGGGACCAGCTGGAGCGTGGAAGGCACGACGGCTGCGCCGGAGTTCCTGGTCGGGGCGCTGCAGAACGGCGTGCCGCGCTGCTACGGGGTGACGGCCCAGAGTCTGGACGGCACCGAAAGCGACATGTCGCCGCTGCGGCAGGACACGCCGCGCCCCGACGCCCGCAACGTGGTGGTCTACACATACCAGTGGGACAGCCTGCGCTCCGGATTCCGCTTCTGGGACGACGTCAACGGCGACGGCCGCGGGCAGGCGAGCGAGCTGGGCCTCATCCAGAACGGCAACCGCAGCGACATCGACTTCTGGGTGTTCCGCGGCACCGCCGATTCCCTGTGGATCGTCCCGGAGTTCAGCGGGACCAGCATGCGGTACTACAGCGCGCTCCCCGTGAGCGATCTGACGGACATCGATTTCGCGCCCGCCGGTGGCTACTCGCGCAACATGTTCCTGGCGCTGCCCGGCTACGGCTACGTGTTCCAGATCATCGACGGCACGTCGCTGCACTACGGCGCCCTGCGCGTAACCCAGGTCGGCCGTGACTACCTGGTTTTCGACTGGAGCGTCCAGACCGATCCAGGGAATCCTGAGCTCCTGAGAGCCGGTGGCTTCCTTACATCCACAGAGAGTGGCAGCACAATAGTGCCAGGGGCCAGATAAGTTCCCAGACGCCAAGACTAGCAGTGGTCGCAAGACGAGAGTGGCAAGGGGGCATCCCTTGCCACTTTTCTCTTGTGACCACTGTTCGCTTGGCGTCTGGGAACTACTCTGGTAGCTTCTCCCTGCCATGCTTGCGCCAGTTGAATTGGACGGTCATTCGCTTTCAATCTCCGACGTGGTGGCGGTTGCCCGTCAGCGCGCTCCTGTCAAGGTAGCGAAGGCCGCATTGCAGGGTATGGTCGCCTCCAGGCGTACCGTGGAAGCCGCCGTCGCCCGAGGCGATACCGTGTACGGTGTGACGACGGGGTTCGGGAAGCTCGCCCACGTGCGGATCCCCGCCGGCGACCTGCGCCGGCTGCAGCTGAACCTGATCCGCAGCCACGCGTCGGGGGTCGGCGATCCGCTGTCGGAGGAGGCCGTGCGCGCGATGATGCTGCTGCGCGCCAACGTCCTGCTGCTCGGCACGAGCGGCGTCCGGGCCGTCCTCCCCGAGCTGATCGTCGGCATGCTCAATGCCGGCGTTCATCCCACGGTGCCCTCGCAAGGGAGCGTCGGCGCTTCGGGCGACCTGGCCCCCCTGTCGCACCTCGCCCTCGCGATGATCGGCGAGGGCGACGACGGGGCGCGGGTGCGGGGCGCCGGCCTCGCGCCGATCACGCTGGAAGCGAAGGAAGGATTGGCCTTCGTCAACGGCACGCAGGCGCAAACCGGGCTCGGCGCGCTCCTGGTGCATGACGCCTGGGTGTTGTGGCGCACCGCGCACGCCGCGGCCGCGATGAGCCTCGAAGCGGTGCGGGGTACCCCGGTGCCGTTCGATGCCCGCATCCACGACGCGCGGCCGCATCCGGCGCAGCGGCGGTCCGCCGCCCTGCTCGCGCGGCTGCTCGCGGACAGCGCGATCCGGGAGTCGCATCGCGACAACGACCCCCGGGTGCAGGACGCGTATTCCCTGCGGTGCACGCCGCAGATCCTCGGCGCGGTCGGCGAGGGGATCGGCTTCGCCGAGGGGCTGGTCACGACCGAGCTCAACGCGGCGACCGACAACCCGCTCGTGTTCGGCGCGGAGGTGCTGTCGGGGGGCAACTTCCACGGGCAGCCGATCGCTCTGGCGCTCGACGTCCTCGGCATCGTGCTCGCCACCCTCGCCGGCCTCGCCGAGCGGCGCATCGAGCGCGTCGTGAACCCCGACCTGTCGTCGGGGTTGCCCGCGTTCCTGGCGCGACAGCCCGGCCTCGAGTCCGGGTTCATGACGGCCCAGATCACCGCCGCCGCGCTCGTGGCGGACGCGCGCGTGCTCGCGACGCCCGCGAGCGTCCAGTCGGTGCCCACCGAGGGCAACCAGGAGGACGTGGTCCCGATGGGCATGACCGCGGCGTGGAAAGCCGAGCGCATCTTGGCCGATGCCGCGCGCATCGTTGCGATCGAGCTGCTCGCCGGCGCCCAGGGACTCGAGTTCCTGAAGCCGCTGACCCCGGGGCGGGGCGTCGCGCGCACGTACGCCGCGGTGCGGGCTGACGTCCCGGCCCTTGACGAGGACCGGGCGATGAGCGCCGAGATCGAGCGCGTGGCCGCCGGCGTCCGCGCCGGCCGGTTTGATCCCGCAGAGGACGGCGCGGCGTGAGCGGCGCGCGCGTCGTCCGCGCTCCGCGCGGGGCCGAGCGCAGCTGCCGCGGCTGGATCCAGGAAGCCGCGCTGCGGATGCTCATGAACAACCTCGACCCCGAGGTGGCCGAGCGACCCGATGACCTCGTCGTGTATGGCGGGACGGGGAAGGCGGCCCGTGATTGGGCCTCGTTCGACGCCATCTGCCGCACGCTGCGCACGCTGGGCGACGACGAAACCCTGCTCGTGCAGTCGGGGAAGCCGGTGGGCGTGTTCACGACGCACCCCGACGCGCCGCGCGTCCTGATCGCCAACGCCAACCTCGTCGGCCGCTGGGCGACCTGGGACGTGTTCCGGGACCTTGAGCGGCGCGGCCTCATCATGTTCGGCCAGATGACCGCCGGCTCGTGGATCTACATCGGGACCCAGGGGATTCTCCAGGGCACCTACGAGACGTTCGGGGCCGTGGCGCGCCGGCACTTCGGCGGATCGCTCAAGGGTCGGGTCGTGCTCACCGGCGGCCTCGGTGGGATGGGCGGGGCGCAGCCCCTCGCCGCCACGATGAACGAGGGCGTGCTGCTCGCCGTCGAGGTGGACGCGGGCCGGGTGCGCCGGCGGCTCGAGACCGGGTACCTGGACGAGGTCGCCGACTCGCTCGACGCGGCCTTGCGCGCCGTCGCCGCCGCACAGCGGGAGGGCCGGGCGCGCTCGATCGGACTCGTCGGCAACTGCGCCGACGTGCTTCCCGAGCTCGTGCGTCGCCGCTTCGTCCCCGACGTGCTCACCGACCAGACCTCCGCGCACGACACGCTGAACGGCTACGTGCCGGCGGGCCTGCCCCTCGCCGACGCCGTGGCGCTGCGGCGCCGCGATCCGGCGGACTACCAGCAGCGCGCCGTGGCGAGTATTGCCGCCCACGTCCGCGCGATGCTGGCGCTGCAGCGCGGTGGCGCCGTCACCTTCGACTACGGGAACAACATCCGCACCGTCGCGGCCGATGCCGGCGTCACGGACGCCTTCGCGATCCCCGGGTTCGTGCCGGAGTACATTCGCCCGCTGTTCTGCGAAGGGCGCGGGCCGTTCCGCTGGGTGGCGCTGTCGGGTGACGCCAAGGACCTGCACCGCACCGACCGGCTCGTGCTCGAGCTGTTCCCCGAGAACGAGCACTTGCGACGCTGGATCACGCTGGCGCAGCAGCGCGTGCAATTCCAGGGGCTCCCCGCCCGGATCTGCTGGTTGGGGATGGGGGAACGCGCCCGGTTCGGGCTCGCGTTGAACGACCTGGTGCACCGCGGCGAGCTCGGAGCCCCGATCGTCATCGGCCGGGACCACCTCGACACCGGCTCCGTCGCCTCGCCGTTCCGCGAGACGGAAGCGATGCGCGACGGCTCCGATGCGATCGCCGATTGGCCGATCCTGAATGCGCTGCTCAACACCGCCTCCGGCGCCTCGTGGGTGTCCTTCCATCACGGCGGCGGCGTCGGGATCGGCAACTCGCTGCACGCGGGCCAGGTGAGCGTCGCCGACGGTAGCGCGGCGGCCGCGCGGCGGCTCGAGCGCGTGCTCAGCAACGATCCCGGGATCGGCGTCGCGCGCCACGCGGACGCGGGCTATCCCGAGGCGCTGGAGACCGCCCGCCGCCACGGCCTGCGCCTGCCGATGCACGAGGCCAGCGACTGAGCACCCTGCTCGCCGGCGCGCGCGCGGTCGTCACGTGCCGCGGCCCGGCGCGCGCGCGTCGCGGCCGCGAGCTGGCGGAGCTGGAAGTCCTCCGCGATGCGGCCGTGCTGATGGACGGCGGACGCATCGTGGCCGTTGGCCCACTTCGGGATGTTCGAGCTGCGCAATCCGCCATCCGCAATCCGCCATCCGCCATCGAGGAGTTCGAGGTGTCGGGCGTGCTCTACCCCGGCTTCATCGACTGCCACACCCACGCCGTCTTCGGTGCGCCCCGCCTCGACGACCACGAGCGCCGCGCGCTCGGTGAGACCTATCAGGCCATCGCGGCCGCGGGCGGCGGCATCCTGGAGTCGGTGCGGGACGTGCGCGCGCGCTCGGAAGACGAGCTCGTCGCCGCGACCCGCGCCCGACTCGCCGTGCTCCTGGCGCACGGCGCGACGACCATCGAGATCAAGTCCGGCTACGGGCTCGACCTCGACTCGGAGCGCAAACAGCTGCGCGTGGTCCGCCGGCTGGGCGCCGAGCCGGGAGCGGCCCTCGTCCCCACCTTTCTTGGCGCGCACGAAGTGCCGCCCGAGCACCGCGCCCGCCGCGGGGAGTACGTGCGCCTGGTGTGCGATGAGATGATCCCCGCGGTGGCCCGCGAGGGACTCGCGCGGTTTTGCGACGTGTTCTGCGAGCCCGGCGTCTTCAGCGTTCCCGAGGCGCGCGCGATCCTGTCCGGCGCCCGGGCCGCCGGCTTGGGGCTCAAGCTGCACGCCGACGAGCTCGAAGGGTCGCGCGGCGCCGAGCTCGCCGCCGAGCTCGGCGCGGCGAGTGCCGACCACCTCGCGGGGATCTCCGACGCCGGCATCCGCGCGCTGGCCGGGAGCGCCACCGTGGCGGTGCTCCTGCCGGCGACGATGGCATTTCTCGGGAGGCCGCGGCAGGCTCCCGCGCGGCGGCTCATCGACGCGGGCGCCGCGGTCGCGCTGGCCACCGACTTCAACCCCGGCTCCTCGCCCACGCTCAGTCTCCCGTACGTGATGTCCCTCGGCGTGTCGCAGCTCGGGCTGCGTCACGTGGAGGCGCTGTTGGCCGTCACCGTCAACGCCGCCGCGGCGCTGGGGTTGGCGGGTGAGCGCGGGCAGTTGGCGCCCGGCTTTGCCGCCGACGTCCTCGCCTGCGATGTCGCCGACTGGCGTGAGCCGGCGTATTGGGTGGGGGCCAATCTCGTAACTGCCGTCTGGACAGCGGGTTTGCCTTGTCGCCGCTGGGCCGCGCCCCTATCTTTACCAGTCCATGTCGAAACTCGAGAAGCTCAAGGAGCGCGCCAAGACCCTCGAGGCCAGGGACCCGAAGGCCGCGATTGAAGCGTGGCTCGAGGTCCTCAAGTCGCAGGAAGAAGAGGGCGACGCCAATCCGGATCTCGGGATCTACAATCGCATCGGCGATCTCTATCTCAAACTGAAGGACCCGGGCCAGGCCGCCGACTACTATGACCAGGCCGTCGACAAATACGCCGAGCTCGGCTTTCACAACAATGCGATCGCGATGTGCAACAAGGTGCTGCGCAACGCGCCCGCGCGACAGCAGACCTACCTGAAGCTTGCGAAGCTGTACGCGTCGAAGGGGTTCCTCGCGGAAGCGCAGCAGCACTTCGTCGAGTACGCCGAGCGCATGCAGAAGACCGGCCGCATCCAGCAGGCGTTTGCCGCGTTGAAGGAGTTCACCGACCTCTCGCCCGAGAGCGAGAAGCTGCGCGGCATGCTCGAGGAGCACCTGAAGATGTACGGGGCCGACCTGCAGCAGCGGCGTTCCTCGACCGCGCGCGTGAGCATGCCGCCGGCGTCCGCGCCGGCCGCGCCGGCGGAAGGGAAGGGCAGGGGCAAGACGTCGAGCCTGGTGTTCCTCGACCTCGACGCCCCGGCCGCTCCGAAAGGAGGCCGCCCGGCCGCCCCGTCGCGGGCCGCCGCGCCACCGCCCCCGAAGCTCGTCGAGGAGCCGCAGCGGCCCCCGGCGTCCGAGGCGCTCGACATTGAAGCCACCATGGTCGGCGAGACGGAAGGCGTCGAGGGCGAGGCCGGTAGCCGGCTCGACGGCCTCGAGACGACGAGCGCGCAGTTCGGCGATATCGACCTCGGCTCGTCGGAAGTCTCTTCGATTCGGGAGGACGTGCTCTCGGGCGACGATGTGGAGCCGCTCGCCGAGCTGGAGCCGACGGTGGAAGAGGAGGAGCAAGAGGAAGAAGAGGATTTCACGCCGCCGCCACGCAAGTCGGCTCCCGCCCCGGCCCCCAAGGCGCCGCCCCGGTTTACGCCGAAGGCCCCGCCGCCGGCGCCCAAGGTCAAGCCGGTCGTTCCCAAACGGCCGTCGGCCCCGCAGGCGGCGCCGCCCGCGCAGCCGCCCAAGCGCAAGACGGTCGTCGAGATTCCGCCGCTCGAGCTCGAGCCGGATTTCGAAGCTGCCACGACGGCGGCGGGCCATGATGTGGACGACCAGCCGCTGACCGTGGACGAAGCCCCATCGCATCCCAAGTGGGTCCAAACCGAGGACGACACCTCGGTGGGCGGCCGGCGCTCCGGCTTCATGGATCTGGGCCTCGACGGCATCGTCAATCAGGGCGGCGTGGCGGGCTCGCTCGTGTTCGACAACATCGACGAGTCGGCGGGCGCCCCGGGCATCGAGGATCTCGAGTCGCGGGTGGCGGATAACCCCGACGATCCCGACGCGCACCAAGCGCTGGGGGAAGCGCTGATCGAAGCCGGGCAGCGCGAACGCGGCATCGAGGAGCTGGATCTCGCGGTCTCGGGATTCGAAGCGGCGGACAACCTCCAGCAGTCGCAGGACCTGCTGGACGAGATCCTGCGCCTCGAACCCAACAGCGTGCGGCACCGTCAGAAGCACGTCGAGCTGGCGTTCAAGGCCGGTGACAAGGGGCAGCTCATCGACTGCTACCTCGAGCTGGCCGACACGCTGTTGCGCACGGACCTGGGGGACAAGGCGCGGGCCGTCTACCAGCGGGTCGTCGAGCACGACCCGAAGAACGAGCGCGCCAAGGCCGCCCTGGCGATGTTGATGCCGATCGAGGCGGTGTCCGAGAAGGGTAAGCTGGTGCAGGCGAAGGACGCCAAGATGAAAGTGCGCGACGAGGCGGCAGCGGGCGGGGATTTCGTCGACCTCGGCGCGATGATTCTCGACGAAGAGGTCGAGGAACCGCACCGCGACACGCGCATGAAGGTCGCGGACGAGGAGCCGACCGGGGACGAGGAGCGCGACTTCCAGGACATGCTGGCGCGCTTCCGGCAGGGGATCGACGAGAACATCGACGAAACCGACTTCCAGTCGCATTACGACCTGGGCATCGCGTTCAAGGAGATGGGGCTGCTCGACGAAGCGATCGCCGAGCTGCAGAAAGCCCTGCGCGCGCCCGAAGGCAAGCTGCGAACTTCCGAGGCGCTAGGGGTGTGCTTCTTCGAAAAGGGCGCGCACGCGGTGGCGGCGTCCATCCTGCGCCGCGGCCTCGAGCTGCCGGCGAGCCGCGAAGAGGAGCGGCTGGGAATTCTCTACTGGCTCGGGCGCGCCCTCGAGGCGCAGGGGAAGGGGGCGGAGGCGAAGGAGCTGTACGGCCGGGTGTTCGCCGCGAACATCCGCTTCATGGACGTCGGCGAGCGGGTCAAGGCGCTCGCCAAGGCGCGCTGACATGACCCAGCAGCTGGCGCGCGTCAGCCTGCCCGACATCCAACGCCCCGTCGCCGGGCAGATCGATCAGGTCGTGGACGAGCTGCGCCGCATCATCGCGGCGAGCTTCCCGATCATCGCGGAGGTGAACGAGCACCTCCTCCGCATGAAGGGGAAGCTGTTCCGGCCGACGCTGTTGCTGCTCAGCGGCCAGGCGGCCGGCGCTGCGGAGCCGCGCAGCGTGACGCTCGCGGCCATCGTCGAGCTGATCCACCTCGCGACCCTGGTCCACGACGATTCGGTGGACCACTCGCCGCTGCGCCGCGGGATGCCCACGATCAACGGCCGGTTTTCGCATCAAGTGGCGGTGATCATGGGCGACTATCTCTACTCGCGCGCGATCGTGGAGTTGGTGCGGCTGGAGGACCTGGCGCCGCTGCGCGTGTTCGCCCGCGTGACCAACGAGATGACCGTCGGGGAGATGCGCCAGCTGGAGGCGCACGACAAGCTCACGTACGGCGAGGCGCAGTACGACGCGCTGATCGAGGCGAAAACGGCCTCGCTGCTCTCGGCGGCGTGCGAGGTGGGCGCGCTGCGCGGCGCCCCCGCCCACCGCGACGCGCTGGCCCGGTTCGGGCACGCGCTCGGCATGGCGTTCCAGATCACCGACGATCTGCTCGACTACACCCAGCCGGAGGCCGTCACCGGCAAGCCGTCGGGGCTCGACTTGAAGGAGCACAAGGTCACGCTGCCGCTGATCGCGGCGCTGGAACGGATGGGCCCCGGGGAGCGCCGCCGGGTCGCCGATCTGATGGCGACCGCCGAGCCGGCGGACGAGCAGGTCGCGGACGTGATCCGACTCGTGGAGACCGCCGGCGGCCTCGAGTACGCGCGCCGCAACGCGCTGGAGCACGCCCAGCGGGCGGAGGCCGAGCTCGAGACGCTGCCGCCCTCGCCGGCGCGCGACGCCCTGCGCGACAGCATCACGTACGCCGTGGAACGGCGTAGCTGAGCCGTGGCGCAGGGGCCCCGCCGTCCGCTATTTTACCTTGGCGTGCTCGCCGCGGGCTTCGTGCTCGGCGGGCTGCTGCACGCGCTGCTGCGACGCTTCCTGCCGCAGGGCGCCGCCAAAGAGTTTTTCACCACCTCCGTGACGCCGACGCTCGGGCCGGTGCACGTGGATCTGCTGGTGGTGTCGATCACGCTCGGTCCGATCGGGCTCGACGTATCGTTGCTCGCCGTCGTGGGCGTGGCGATCGCCTACTTCGTCGCTCGGTCGCTCTTTTAGCGAGGCAGCCATGTTCTCCGATCTGTCGTTCAGTCACATCCTGATCCTGCTGCTGATCCTGGTGCTGGTCTTCGGCGCCAAGCGCATTCCGGAGATCGGGTCGTCGATCGGGCAGGGGATCAAGGAGTTCAAGCGCAGCCTCAAGGACGAGCCGCCGGAGCAGCGCAACCTCCAGGCGCCGCCCCCGGCCGGCACCTCGTCGCCGATGCAGAGCGGCGGCGAGCCCAAGCGGCTCAGCCAGTAGCGAGAGGCGACCGTGGGTTTGGGGAACCTGAGCGGCGGGGAGCTGCTCCTGCTGCTGGTGATCGCGCTGCTGGCGTTCGGCGCGCACCGCCTGCCCGACGCGACCAAGGCGGTGGGGAAGGGGCTGCGCGAGTTCAAGCGCGCCCTGAACGAGACGCGGGACGCGGTCGAGCGTCCCGACGAGACCCCGCCGGATCCGCCGCGACGCCTCCTCGAGTGAACCGCCGCCGGCTAACTGCCGGCGGTCGTGTTTTGGGGCCGGAACAGCTCTTTGCGGCGGTCGACGATCTTCGCCTGGGCGCGCAGCCCCGCGAGGTAGGACCGAATGCGCGCTTCGCGCACTGGTTGCAGCACCGCTTGGCGTTGGGCGTCGCGCTGCGCGAGCCACTTCGTGGAGTCGGCCATCCGGCGCGCCAGGGGCTCGAGCAGGTAGTCGCCCCCGTCGCCCTGAATCACTCCACTGCGCTCTGCCACGCGCAACCCGAACGCCGCGCCGATCACCAGCGGCTCCTGCCGCAAGACCGGCGGGGGGGCGACCCGGGTGAAGGGCCCCAGCCGCTGCGCGCGCAGGCCGTGCCGCGCGGCAGACGCGAGCAGGTCGCTCTCGCCGCGCAGTTGCTCGGCGATTGCCTGCGCCCGCGGATGGACGAGCGCTTTCTTCTTCTCCTGCCGCGCCTCGGCAATCGCCGCGTCTTTCACCTCGGAAAACGGCGGCGCGCCGCCCGGGGTCAGGGAATCGAGCCGGAACACGTAAAAGGCCGGCGCCCCTTCGATCACCGGGCTCGTCTCCCCGACCTTCGTCTCGAACGCCCACACGCTCACGTCCGGAATCACCCAGCGGCCGAGCGTCATGCGATCGCCCTGCACCAGCGGGGGCGCCTTCGCGACCGGGAGACCGATACGTCGGGCCACCGAGTCGAGCTGCGTCCCGTTCTCCTGCTCGGCGGCGAAGCGGTCGAGGGTGTCGGTGCGGGATTCCACCAGGTCGCGGTGCGCGCCCTGCAGCTCGATGGGCACCAGGAGGTGGCGCACCTTCACCGAGTCGCCGCGCGCGGCGTCCACACGAATCAGGTGGTACCCGAACTCCGTGGCCACCGGCGCCGAGAGCTGGCCGGGGCGCAGTCGCTTGACCGCGTCGAGGAACGGCTGCACGAAGCCGCCCGAGTCCGGGTGGATCCAGCCCAGGTCTCCCCCGCGCGCGGCGCTGCCCGAGTCCGCTGACTCCGCCTTGGCCACGACGTCGAACTTCTCCCCGCGCTCGAGCCGGGCCCGCAGGGCGCGCACCCGTGCCACCGCCGCCGCCGTGTCGGCCGCGTCCGGCCGGCGCGGTTGCGCGACGAAGCTCAGATACGCGACCGCCGGACGCTTGAACCGATCCCGGTGCGCCGCGAAGTACCGCTGGGCCTCCGCGTCGGTCACCGGCACCGCACTGTCCGGGATCTCGGCGGGAATCACCGCCAGCACTCCCACCGTCACCGAGTCGTGCTCGTCGCGGTACATCCGCCAGAGGTGGGCGTCGGAGACGTACACGTCGGCGGTGAGGAACTGCAGGAACTTCACGTAGGGGATTTCGTCGCGATACCGCTGCTCGAGCGCGAAGAGGAACTCCGGGTTGCTGCCCGAGGTCACGAACTGCTGCCACTTCGCGAGATCGAACCGGCCGTTCACCTGGAACTCGGCCAGCCCCGTGACCTCCGGGGGCGGGCTCGTCAGGGCCGCCTGGCGGATCTCATCGTCGCTGACGGTGATCCCGAGCGTGTTGTACGCCTGGTGCAGCAGCGCCGTCTGGATCATCTGGTCGGCGACGCGGTCCTGGAGCTCCTGCTCGTCTTCTCTCGTGAGCTGCCCGGTCGATTGGCGCCGCGCCTGATCGTAGGCCGATTGGTACACCTGCTGCCATTGGGCGTAATGCACTTCCTGCCCGTTCACCTTCAGCACCACGTCCCCCGTCGCCCCCGTCGAGCGACCCGTGATTCCCATGCCGACGTCGAAGACCAACCATCCGATGAACGCGATAGCCAGGACGTAGAAGATGTACTTCGACATTTGACGCATGGAGCGCATCATGGGCGTGGAGCTCCGTCACAACGGATGGGAAGGGGCATAAGTCTATACGCCACAACGAGCAATCTCAAGCGGCGCAAGCCGCGGCCCATTTGACAGCGACGCCGGCCAAACACTATCTTCCTCCAATTCCCACAAAGACTTAGGCCGTGCCCTACGCGAGCGAAATCGAGAAGCTCGAACACCGTTACAACGAAAACCCCAAAGGGCGCAACTTTGCGCCGCTGGCCGACGCCTATCGCAAAGCGGGCCAGGTGGATCTGGCTATCGACTTGTGCCGCAAGGGGTTGGAGCTCCATCCCGACTACATCAGCGCCTACATCGTGTACGGACGATGCCTGCTCGACAAGAAGGATGACCCCCCCGCCGAAGAGGTGTTCCGCAAGGTCTTGAGTCTCGATCCCGAAAACGTGCTGGCGCTGAAGATGCTCGCCGACGTGGCCGGCCGCACCGGCCGGCTGGACCTGGCGGTGGAATGGCTCGCCAAATTGCTGGCCGTCGACCCGATGAATGGGGACGCCGCGGAGGCGCTGTCCCGCGCCAAAAGCAAGGCGGCCGCGATGGCCCCCAAGGCCACGGTTCCGACGGCGGCGCTGCCGGATCTCGAGCCGACGTCGGTGGCGGACGCGCCGACAACCGCGATGAGCAAACCGGATTTCGTGGTCGAGCGGGCTTCGAGCGCCGAGGTGACGCCGCTCGCCGCGGCGAAACAGACGCCCGCCGACCTCGAGGTGTTCGACGCGTCGTTGGACGTCAATGCTGGCGCCCATGCCGCGGCGAGGGCCGAGGGGCTGGAGGTCGAGGAGGACGTCGAGCTCAAAGCCGAGCCGGCCGCACTCGAAGGGTTGGCACGCACGCAATACGAGGGAAGCGGAGTCTTCAGGGTCGATGCGGAGGCCGTCGAGGAAGAGATGCCGCAGGTGGACCTGCCGTTGATCCTTCCCGAGGATATCGAGCCGCCGCCACGCCCCAAACCGCCCCCGCCCCCGCCGCCGCCGCCTCCCGCCGCGCAGGCGCCCCCGCCGCGCGCGGCGCCACCGCCGCCGGCCGCCGTCGCGCTGGCCGATGATGAAGGGGCGGCGGACGTGGCGGCGCTGTCTCGGGCCGAGCCGGTGATGACCGAAACGATGGCGGAGCTGTACGTGCGGCAGGGCCACCGCGAAGACGCCCTGCGCGTGTATCAGCGTCTGTTGGCGCAGCGGCCCGGGGATGCCCGGCTCGCCACGCGGGTCGCCGAGTTGTCGCGTCCGGCGTCCGCGCGCAAGTCGGGTGGTCAATCCGTGGGCGCGTTCCTGAAGAGCATTCTGGCCGGCAAGGCTGGTCCCGCGGGGACCACGCTGGAGCAAGCGTTCGCCGCCGACGATGCGGAAGCCGCGGCCGGCGGCGGCGCGGGGCGGGGGGCCCCCACGCGTCCTGCCGGCGACGACATCTCGCTGGACTCGGTATTCGGCGAACATCCCCGGGATTCGGCGGACAGCGCTCCCGCCGCGGCTCCCCCTCGCGCGCCCGCCCCCGCTGCTCCGGCTGCGCCCGCGACGGGCGGGTTCTCTTTCGACCAGTTCTTCGCCGCGCCGGGGAAACAAGCGGAGGAGTCGGCTCCGGCAGGCCCGCCGCCAGTGCGGACTTCGGGACGCCAGGCGCGTCCCGCGCCCGAAGAGGAGCGGGAGCTGGACCAGTTCCAGTCCTGGCTGAAGGGCCTCAAGTCCTAGTGCGGATCGCCGTTCTCAACGGGCCGAACCTCAACCTGCTCGGCGAGCGGGAGCCTGACGTGTACGGCCGCGCCACGCTCGCGGACGTGGAGGCCGCGACCCGCGAACGCGCGCGCGTGCTCGGCGTCGACTGCGTCTGGACGCAGACCAACCACGAAGGGGAGCTGGTCGAGGCCATTCAGGGGCTCTCGAAGAGCGCGGACGGCGCCTTGATCAACGCGGCGGCGTTCACCCACACCAGCCTCGCGGTCCGGGACGCGGTGCTGGCGGTGCGCGTGCCGTTCGTTGAGGTGCATCTCTCGAACATCTTCGCGCGCGAGCCGGAGCGACGGCGGTCGCTGCTCGCGGATCTCGCGGTGGGCGTGGTGGCGGGCTTCGGCGCGGACAGTTACCGGCTGGGCCTCGAGGGCCTGGTCGCGTTTCTCGCGTCCCGCCGTGGTCGCTGACCGCCGGCGCGCGCGGCAGGAAGCGCTGCTCGCCGCCATCGCCGCCGAGGGCCTCGATGCCCTGCTCGTGACCGCGTTGTCCAACATCCGCTACCTCACGGGGTTCAGCGGATCGGCGGCGCTGGTGGTCGTCGCCCGAGCGGATGTGGTGCTCGTGACGGACTTCCGCTACGAGGAGCAAGCGGCGGCCGAAGCGGGCGCGGTAGCGCGAGTGATCGTCGAGCGCAACAGCGTGTGGGACCGGCTGTTCAAGGAGCTCGGCGCCCTGGGGGGGAACCGCCTCGAGACGGTGGGCTACGAGGCACACGCGCTCACGGTCAAAGAAGCCGAGCGCCTCGGCGTCGCCGGGAAGGCGTGGCGGTGGAAGCCGGCGGGCGAGGTCGTCGAGCGGCTGCGGGCGCGCAAAGATCCTGCGGAAGTCGCGGCGATTCGCGCCGCGGCGCAGCTCGCCGGCGCGGCGCTGCGGGAGACGCTGGCGGCGGTGCGTGCCGGCATGACCGAGCAGGCGATCGCCGGGCTGCTGGAGGGCGCGCTGCGCCGGCTGGGGAGCGAAGGCCATCCGTTCCCGACGATCGTGGCCTCGGGCCCGCGCTCGGCGCTCCCGCACGCGCGCACGAGCCCGCGCGCGGTGGCCGCGGGCGAGTGGCTGCTGTTGGACTTCGGCGCCCAGGTCGACGGGTATTGTGCGGACATCACGCGCACGGTGGTGGTGGGGGCGCGGGCGACCGAGGCGCAGCGGACCCTGTACGAGCTGGTCGACACCGCGCAGCGGCGCGCGCGCGCGGGCGTGCGGGCGGGGATGAGCGGGCGTGACGCGGACGCACTCGCCCGCGACGTCATCGAGGCGCGCGGCTTCGGCGACGCGTTCGGGCACTCGCTGGGGCACGGACTGGGGCTCGAGGTGCACGAAGCGCCGCGCCTCGCCCGCACCAACGTCGATCCGCTGCCGGCCGATGCCGTCGTCACCATCGAGCCGGGTGTCTATCTGGCGGGGCAGGGCGGGGTGCGCATCGAGGACGACGTGCACCTCGGGCCCGACGGTCCCGTGCTGCTGTCGGACGGCGACACCGTGCTGGTCGAGTTGACCTGAGCCCGATACTATTCTCTCATCCCCGAGGGGCGCCCCGAGATGAAGCTCGACATCGTCGCGAAGCTCGTGCAGATCCTGAAAGACGCCCCGGATGTCGGGGCGATCGAGATCCGCCGCGGGCTCTTCGGCGTGTGGTCCTCGGTGCGGGTGTCGCGCGCCGGGCACGGGCCCAACACGGGGGAGGCGCACGTGGTGGTCGCCCATCCGGCCGCGGGGGGGGGGGCCGCCTCCGCGGTGGGCCCGGCGATGATGGCCGCTCCGCTGGCGGCCGCGGCGGCGTCGCCGCTGCTCGAGATCAAGTCGCCCATGGTCGGGACGTTCTACCGGTCGCCCGAGCCGGGGGCCGAAGCGTACGTGAAACCCGGCAGCCGGGTGGCGCCGGGGCAGGTCGTCTGCATCATCGAGGCGATGAAAATCATGAACGAGATCGAATCCGACGTCGCCGGCGTGGTCCGGGAGCTGTGCGTCGAGAACGGCCAACCCGTCGAGTTCGGCCAGGTCCTGTACCGGGTGGATCCCCATGCCTGACGCGCCGGCGGCCAGCGGGCCGACCTTCAACTTCAAGAACGCCATCACGCATATGGTGCAGCGCGGCGGCTCCGACCTGCTCCTCAAGGTGGGCCGGCCGGCGACGATCCGCGTGAACGGGGACCTCGTGGGGCTCGACAGCACGCCGCTGAAGCCCGAGGAGCTGAAGTCGTTGGCCGAGCAGATCATGACGCCGCGCCAGGTCAAGGAGTTCGCCGAGCACAAGGAGGCGGACTTCGCGATCGGCGTGCCCGGCGTGGGGCGGTTCCGCACCAACGTGTACCAGCAGCGCGGGACGGTGGCGTTCGCGTTCCGGGCGATCCCCTACGAAGTGAAGACCATCAAGGACCTGAACCTGCCGCCGGTGATGGAAGAGATCGCGCTGCGGCCGCGGGGTCTGGTGCTGGTGACCGGGGTGACGGGCTCCGGAAAGTCCACGGCGCTGGCGGCGATGATCAACCAGATCAACACGAACCGGCGGGTCAACATTATCACGATCGAAGACCCGATCGAGTTCCTGCATCGCGACAACCTCTCGAACATCTCGCAGCGGGAGGTCGGCAACGACACGCTGTCGTTCCACTCCGCGCTGCGGCACGTGCTGCGGCAGGACCCCGACGTCATCCTGATCGGCGAGATCCGCGACATGGAGACGCTGGACACGGCCCTCAAGGCGGCCGACACGGGGCACCTGGTGTTCTCCACGCTGCACACCACCGACTGCACGCAGACCATCAGCCGCGTGATCTCGTTCTTCCCGCCGCACCAGCACGACGAGATCCGGCACCTGCTCTCGACCGCGCTCCAGGCGGTGATCTCCCTGCGCCTGGTGCCGCGCAAGGACGGCCGCGGCCGCACGCCGGCGTGCGAGGTGCTGATCAACACGGCCGCCGTGGCCGACAACATCCGCGACCTCTCCAAGCAGCTCAACATCACGGAGCTGATCGGCGAGGGCTCGATCCAGTACGGGATGCAGTCCTTCGACCAGTCGCTGTTCGAGTGGTACAAGCGCGGCGTGATCAGCTACGAGAGCGCCATCTTCTACGCCACCAACCCGAGCGAATTCGCGCTCAAGGTGTCGGGCGTCGACGCGTCGGGCAGCAAGCTGGGCGGCGCCGGCGCGATCGAGCTCACCCCCTGATGTTCACGAAGGTGCTCGTCGCGAACCGCGGGGAGATCGCCCTGCGGGTCATTCGCGCGTGCAAGGAGCTCGGCCTCGAGACGGTGGCGGTGTACTCGGAGGCGGATCGCGAGTGCCTGCACGTGCGCTTCGCCGACGACGACGTGTGCATCGGCCGGCCGCCGAGCCGCGAGAGCTATCTCAACATCCCGCGCATCATCGCCGCCGCCGAGATCACCGGCGCCGACGCCATCCATCCCGGCTACGGCTTCCTCGCCGAGAACGCGGAGTTCGCCGAGATCGTCGGCGCGTCCAACATCACCTTCATCGGCCCGACCCCGCAACAGATCCGCCAGATGGGCGACAAGGCATCCGCCCGCAAGATCGCGCAGAAGCTCAAGGTGCCCACCGTGCCGGGCTCGCCCGGGCCGGTCGAAAGCCTCGAGGATGCCCTGAAAACGGCCGAGAAGATCGGCTTTCCGGTCATCATCAAGGCCGCCGCGGGCGGGGGCGGCAAGGGGATGCGCGTCGCCACCGACCCGGAGATGTTCGCCCAGGCGTTCAACCTGGCCCGGCAGGAGGCGCTGGCCGCGTTCGGGTCGGACCAGGTGTATCTCGAGAAATACCTCGCGCGCCCGCGGCACATCGAGATCCAGATCATGGGCGACACCCACGGCAAGGTGATGCACCTCTGCGAGCGCGACTGCTCGGTGCAGCGCCGCCACCAGAAACTCATCGAGGAAGCGCCGAGCCCCGCCGTCGACCAGACGCTGCGCGAGGACATCGGCGAAGCGGCCGTGAAGCTCGCCGAGGAAATCGGCTACGTGGGCGCGGGCACCATCGAGTTCCTGCTCGACGAGGACGGGTCGTTCTACTTCATGGAGATGAACACGCGGATCCAGGTGGAGCACCCCGTCACCGAGATGTGCACCAACTTCGACCTCGTGAAGGAGCAGATCCGCGTCGCCGCCGGCGAGCCGCTGTCGTTCGTGATGAACGGCCACCGGCTGCGCGGCCACGCCATCGAATGCCGGGTGAACGCCGAGGACCCGGCCCGCAATTTCCAGCCCTCGCCCGGGCTCATCACCGCGTACCATCCGCCCGGCGGACCGGGGGTGCGCGTGGACACGCACATCTACGCCGGCTACACCGTGCCGCCCTACTACGACTCGCTCCTCGCCAAGGTCATCGTCCACGGCAACCACCGCCAGGAGGCGCTCGCCCGTATGCGCCAGGCGCTGGACTCATTTATCATAGAGGGCGTGACCACGACCATTCCGTTCCTGGGCCGGGTGCTCCGCCACCCCGACTTCCTGGCCGGGACGGTGGACACGAAGTTCCTCGAGCGGGAGCCGCACCTCCTCAAAGAGCCGACATGAAGATCGACGTCTACTTCACCCCACTCGGCCTCAACGCGGGAGATTTGAGCGGCCGGGGGGTCGTCGTCGTCGACGTGCTGCGTGCCACCACCAGCATCGTCACCGCCCTCGCGAACGGCGCCAAGGCCGTCGTGCCCGCCGCCACCTCCGAGGAAGCGGTACGCCTCACGGCGAACCTCGAGAAGAACGGCTACGTCCTCGCCGGCGAGCGCAAGAGCCTGAAGATCGAAGGGTTCGCCCTCGGCAACTCGCCGCGCGAGATGACCGCCGAGGCGGTCGGCGGCAAGACCATCTACATGTCCACGACCAACGGGACGCCGGCCCTGGTCGCCGTCCAGGGCGGCGAGCCGGTGCTCGTCGCCGCCGCCGTCAACTTCAGCGCCGTCGCCGAACGGGCGCGGGGCCTGTTCGAGGAGCGCGGCGACCTCGTGATCGTGTGCGCGGGGCGCGAGAAGCAGTTCGCGCTCGAGGACGGCTACGTCGCCGGGCGGCTCGTCAAGGCGGTGCGCAAGGGACGGCGCAAGATCGCGCTGAACGACGCCGCCACCGTCGTTCTCGACCTGCCGTCGCGCTTCCCCAACTGGGCCGCGGCGCTCGGGGCCTCCGAGGCGGCGCGCGAGCTCCGCGCGGCGGACCTGGGCGAGGACGTGGCGTTCAGCGCCAAGGCCGACCGCTTCTCCGTGGTTCCCTCCATCGTGGACCGCCGCATCGTCGCATGAAGAAGAAGGCCCGGCAGGAGCTCATCGGGATCGGGGCGCTGGCGGCGGGCCTCTTTCTCGGCCTCACGCTTTTGCCGTGGCACATCACGGGAGACTGGGGCGAGCGCGTGGGTCGGCTGCTGTGGCACGGCGTCGGCGCCGGGGCGGTGCTGATCCCGATCCTGGGGGTCGGCTGGGCGCTGGCCGCCTTCGACCGCCTGGGGACGCTGTCGTGGCTGCGCACCGCCGCCTTGGGCGCCGGCCTGATCCTGCTCCTGCCCTTCTCGATCGGCGTCGTGGGCCGGGTGGAGATGCGGTTCCTGCCCGTGGACTATGGGCTGTGGACGACCTCGCAGAAGCTGATCGGACGCCTGCCGGCGTGGGTCGGCGCGGGCGTCGTGGGCGCGGTGGGAACGGCGGGCGGCGTGCTCATCGGGCTGTTCGCGCTCTCGGCGCTGGGGATCCTCACGATCGGGTGGCATCCGCTCGTCGGGCTCAGGATGGGTGTAAAGACCGGGGAAAAGGCCGGGGAAGGGGGAAGGGGGAAAGGGCATGCTGAAAGCCCGGCCGTGAAGCCGAGGGCCCTCCCCCTTCCCCCTTCCCCGAAAACACGGTCACCTCAGGTCACACCGTCAGCACGCCCTGCCGTTCGCCCGGCAGTTTCCCCTAAGGGAGTTTTAATCCCTCCGATCGACCTCCTGAACGAGGCCGCCAAGGACGAGGTGGATGTCGGCGTCGCGCAGATCGACGAGATGGGCGAGCGGCTGGTGCAGACGCTGGAGACGTTTCGCGTCCCCGCGCAAATCATGGACCGCACCATCGGTCCCGTTGTCACGCGCTTCGAGCTCAAGCCCGGACCGGGCATCAAGGTCGGACGCATCGCGGCGCTGGCCGACGACCTGGCGCTGGCGATGCGGGCGCAGTCGCTGCGCATCGTGGCGCCGATTCCGGGCAAGGCGGCGGTCGGTATCGAGGTCCCGAACCCGCGGCCGCGCATGGTACTGCTGCGCGAGCTGATCGAGTCGGAGCGGTTTCAGCAGCCGGGCCGCACCCTGCCGGTGGCCATCGGCCGCAACCTCGAGGGCGGCGAGGTCGTCGACGACCTGGCCAAGATGCCGCACCTGCTCATCGCCGGCGCCACGGGGTCGGGGAAGTCGGTGTGCATCAACTCGCTCATCACGAGCCTCGTCTACGCCCACCCGCCCGAGAAGCTCAAGTTCCTGATGATCGACCCCAAAATGGTCGAGCTCTCGATGTATGCCGCGCTGCCCCATCTCGGTCTGCCGGTGGTGACGAATCACCATAAAGCCGCCTCGGTGCTCAAGTGGGCCGTCAGCGAGATGGACCGGCGCTACAAGCTGCTGCACGCCAACCACGCGCGGAACGTCGCCGACTTCAATAAGAAGGCCGAGGCCAAGAAGCCGCTCAAAGGGCCGCGGGAGACCCTCGCGACGCAGGTCGGCGTGCAGCGCGAGCTGCCGTTCGACGCCGAGTACACCGAGGGCATCCTCCCGTACGTCGTGCTCGTCGTGGACGAGCTGGCGGACCTGATGCTCACCGTCCAGCACGAGATCGAGACGCCGCTCGCGAGCCTCGCGCAGAAGGCGCGGGCGATCGGCATCCATCTGATCCTCGCCACGCAGCGACCGTCGGTGAACGTCATCACCGGACTCATCAAGGCGAATTTTTCCTGCCGCATCGCGTTCCGCGTCTCGGCGAAGGTGGACAGCCGCACCATCCTCGACCAGAACGGCGGCGAGGCGCTGCTCGGCAACGGCGACATGTTGTTCCTGCCGCCCGGGAAGAGCGAGCTGCAACGCGTGCAGGGCGCCTACATCGCGACGGACGAGACCGAGCGGCTGATGGAGTGGTACCGCACCCATGCCTCGCGTGAGACGGTCGAGAAGACGCAGGCCCAGATCGAGACCCAGGTCGAGGCGCTGGAAGCGGCGGCATCCCGCGAAGCCGGCGGCGAGGGCGGTGGGGAGCCGGGGGAGCGCGACACGCTGTTCCGGCAGGCCGCCGAGATCTGCATCCAGAACCAACTGGGGTCCACCTCGTTGCTGCAGCGGCGCATGAGCATCGGCTATGGGCGCGCCGCGCGGATCATCGACCAGCTCGAGCTGGCGGGGATCCTGGGACCCGCCAACGGCAGCAAGCCGCGGGATGTGCTGGTGGGGCTCGAGGAGCTGGATGAGATTGCGAGAGGATAGACATCAGACGTCAGACATCAGACTTCAGCTGACGTCTGATGTCCGAGGTCTGACGTCTCGATGTCGCATGAAAAAGGGCGGATCGTGCGCTCGATTGGTTACCACGCTGCGCCGGCGGGCCGTAAGTTCACAGGCATGCGAAGCGGTCTACGCAGCGACCCGACCACGTGGACGGACGAGCGCCACAAGGATGGCCTCGCCGGTGAGGAGCAGGCGATCGCCTACCTGAAGACCAAGGGGTGGCACGTCGTCGCGCACCGCTTCCGCGTGGGGCGCGCTGAGATCGACCTCGTTGCCCGCCGCGGCCGGCTGGTCGCGTTCCTCGAAGTGAAGGTGCGGCGCGGGGAGGGGTTCGGGACGCCATTCGAGGCGGTGACGGGGCAGAAGCGGCGCGAGATGGTGAAGGTCGCCCGGGGCTGGATCGACCGGCATGGGCAGCCCGGAGACATCTACCGCTTCGACTGCATCGGGCTGCAGAACAACAAGTTGGAGCACCTGGAAGACGCGTTTCGTCCCGGCTGGCGGTAAGGCCGGCTTCGGTATATATTCGGGCCTCACAAGGAGGCCCGCAACCATGTCGAGGATGCTTATGGCGGCCGAGAACCGCGAGAGCCCCCCCCCTGTTCCCAAACTCTCCGACGAGCGCCGCAAGGCGCTGAACCTCGCCATCACCCAGATCGAGAAGACCTGCGGCAAGGGCTCGATCATGCGCATGGGCGCCGACGCGCCCCGCGTGCGCGTGGAGGTGGTGCCCACCGGGGCGATCAACCTCGATGCCGCGATCGGCATCGGCGGCATCCCGCGCGGGCGGGTGACCGAGATCTTCGGCCCCGAATCGAGCGGCAAGACGACGCTGGCGCTGCACGTGGTGGGCAACGCCCAGCGCCTGGGCGGGGCGGCCGCCTACATCGACGCCGAGCACGCGCTCGACATCGAGTACGCGAAGAAGCTGGGCGTGGACGTGGACAACCTCCTGATCTCGCAGCCGGACACGGGTGAGCAGGGCCTCGAGATCTGCGAGATCCTGGTGCGCTCCGGCGCGCTCGACGTGGTGGTGATCGATTCGGTCGCGGCGCTCGTGCCCAAGGCCGAGATCGAAGGCGACATGGGGGATTCGCTCCCGGGACTGCAGGCCCGGCTCATGAGCCAGGCGCTGCGCAAGCTCGCGGGGGCGATCAACCGCTCGCGCACCTCGGTGATCTTCATCAACCAGCTGCGCGAGAAAATCGGCGTCATGTTCGGCAACCCCGAGACGACGACGGGCGGCCGGGCGCTCAAATTCTACGCGTCGGTGCGGCTCGACATGCGGCGCATCGGCCCGGTGAAGGAGCGGGAGGTGGTGATCGGCAACCATGTGCGCGTGAAGGTCGTGAAGAACAAGGTGGCGCCGCCGTTCCGCCAGGCCGAGTTCGACATCATGTTCGACGAGGGGATCAGCCACGAGTCGCTGCTGGTGGACATCGCGGCCGAGGCCGGGATCATCGAGAAGTCCGGGGCGTGGTACTCGTACGGCAAGGACCGCATCGGCCAGGGCCGCGAGAACGCGAAGCTGTATCTCAAGGACCACCCCGAGATGGCGGTGGAGGTCGAGGCGAGAGTGAAAGAGCACCTGGGCGTGAAGGCCGCCGTGCCCGCGGTGCCCGACGAGGAGGCCCCGGCCCCGGAGGAGTGACTTGGCTGTTCTCACCGGTCTCGCCCCCGACCCCCGCCAGCCCGGCTATCAGCTGGTCGAGGTGGATCGGGGGCGATTTGCTTCCCTCCCGGCGGCCGATCTGGAGCTGTTGCCGCTCAGCCTCGGGCGGGAGATCCCCGAGCGGGCGCTGGACCGCCTGCGCGAGCTGGCCGACCTCGAGGCGGCCTGGCGCGCGGCGCTGCGCATCCAGCGCCAGCGTGGGCACGCGCGCCTGGACTTGAAGCGCCGCCTGCTGCGCAAGCAGCATCCGCCGGCGGCCGTCGAGGGCGCTCTCGATCGTCTGACGGCGCGCGGGCTGCTCGATGACCGCGAGTTCGCCTTTCATTTCGCCGCCACGCACGCCGCGCGAGGGCGGGGCGCGCCGCGCCTCGTCCGGGATCTCCTCGCCCAGGGGGTCGAGCGGCGCCTCGCCGAGGGCGTCGTGCAGGAGGCGCTTGTCAGCGAAGGGCTCGACGGCGACGCGACGGCCCGCGCGGTCGCGGAGCGGCGCGCGCTGCAGCTGGCGGGACTGCCTCCGGAGTCGCGGCGACGCCGGCTGCTGGCGTTCCTCGCGCGGCGCGGGTTCAGTGGAGGCAAGGTGCGGGAGCTGGTGCGGGAATTGTGCGGGTAGGCCGCCATCGGCGTGCGGCCGCCACTAAACCGCGGGGCGGCGCCCCGGGGGTCATGCAACGCGGGGCTTCCGCACTTCTCACCCCGGGCCGCCGGCCCGGGGTTAACCCACCCTGGCGAGACCCGGGACACAGAGAGAGTCGCGGTGCACAGAGCAAGCGGGCTTTACGCTCACGTCGGGAGGCGTACCTACATTGCACGGCAGTGTCACCGTCACCCGGGATTGTTGCCGAGCTGACCAGGGTGGGCTGACCCCGGGGCGGCGCCCCGGGGCCCATGGAGAACGAACTCCCACGGCCGTTCCCCGCCGTCCGCAAGTCTCTAACCGGTTTATATTTACCCCCCATGAAGTCCGCCGACATCCGCAGCAAGTTCCTCGAATACTTCCGCGTTCCGCCCCGGAACCACCGGGAAGTCCCCAGCGCGTCGCTGGTGCCGGCGGACGACCCCACCTTGCTGTTCACCAACGCCGGCATGGTGCAGTTCAAGCGCGTGTTCCAGGGCGTGGAACACCGGGACTATGCCCGCGCGACGACCTGCCAGAAATGCGTCCGCGCCGGCGGCAAGCACAATGACCTCGAACAGGTGGGCCACACCGCCCGCCACCACACGTTCTTCGAGATGCTGGGCAACTTCTCCTTTGGGGACTACTTCAAGAAGGACGCGATCGCCTACGCCTGGGAGTGGGTGACCTCCCCGGAGTGGCTGGGCATCGACCCCGCCCGCCTCTCCGTTTCGGTGCACCACGAGGACGACGAGGCCCGGCGGCTGTGGCGCGAGGTCACCGGTATCGCGGACGGGCGGATCTACGGCCTGAGCGACAAGGACAATTTCTGGCAGATGGGCGACACCGGACCCGCCGGGCCGTGCTCGGAGATCTACGTTGACATCCGGGATAAACGGGCGCAGGGAGCACGGAGCAGTACGCTGAGCCATGACGACTTCGTCCGGCTCAGCGAGGCGGGCGATCTGCTCGAGATCTGGAACCTCGTGTTCATGCAGTTCGATTTGCAAGCCGACGGTTCCCGCTCCCCGCTACCCGCTCCCTCGGTGGACACGGGGGCCGGTTTGGAGCGCATCGCTTCTGTCATGCAGGGCGTGCCCTCCAACTTCGACACCGATCTATTCACGCCGATCATCGAGCGCGCCGTCGAGGTCGTGGGCCGCGACTACGACCGCGGCGCCGCGGGGGCGCCCTACCGCGTGCTCGCCGACCACGCGCGCGCGGTCGCCTTCCTGCTCGCGGACGGCGTGTTTCCCTCGAGCGACGGGCGCGGCTACGTGCTGCGGCGGATCCTGCGCCGCGCGGTCCGCTACGCCTGGCTGCTGGGCCAGCGCCAGCCGACGCTGGTGCATCTGACCGGCCGGGTCGTGGACCTGATGCGCGGCATGTATCCCGAACTCGACGCCAAGCGGGCGCACATCGAGCGCACCACGCGCGCCGAGGAGGAGCGCTTTCTCGAGACGATCGAAGGCGGATTGAAGCGTCTCGACGAGCTCAAGGGGGCGAAGGTCATCGGCGGGGACGAGGCGTTCAAGCTGTACGACACCTACGGCTTTCCGCTCGATCTGACGCAGCTCATCGCCAGCGAGCGCGGTCAGACGGTGGACGCGGAGGGGTTCGAGCGCGCGCTCGCGCAGCAGCGCCGCCGCTCCCAGCAGGCGCGGCTCAAGATTGGCAGCCCGCTGATCAAGGCCACCGGCCGCGAGGGCGAGTGGGTGCCGGTCAAGCCCAAGGCGAAGCAGAAGTGGGTGGGCTACGAGACGACCCGCGCGGAGACCGACATCCTGGCGTTCCGCCAGCAACCGGGGGTCGTCGAGCTGGTGCTCGAGGAGAATCCGTTCTACGCCGAGTCGGGCGGCCAGGTGAGCGACACCGGCGTCGTGAAGGGGGACGGCTGGGAGATCACCGTCGAGGACGTCGAGAAGGTGGACGGGGGGAGCGGGGGGGGGCGCAGCGCAGTGGTGGGGACCTTCGGGGAGCGCTTCGAGCCGACGCCCGCGGAGGCGGTGGTGAACGAGGCGCGGCGCCGCAACATCGAGCGCAACCACACCGCGACGCACCTCGTGCACGCGGCGCTGCGCAAGGTCCTCGGCGCTCACGTGCGCCAGATGGGATCGGTCGTGGCGCCGGACCGGCTGCGCTTCGACTTCGCCCACCACGGCCCCGTCGCGGACGAGGAGCTCGCCACGGTGGAAGAAGAGGTCAACGCCCACATCTGGGACAACCTGCCCATCGCAACCCGGGAGATGAAGTACAAAGACGCGATCGCCTCGGGCGCGATGGCGTTCTTCACCGAGAAATACGGCGACATCGTGCGGGTGGTGGACGTTCTGGGCGTTTCGCTGGAGCTGTGCGGCGGGACACACGTTGCCACGACGGGACAGATCGGCCTGTTCCGCTTCACGCACGAGACCGGCGCCGCGGCGAACGTGCGGCGCATCGAGGCGATCACCGGCCCCGCGGCGTACCGCGAGGCGCGGGAGTTGGAGCGCCGGCTCGCGGAAGCGGCGGGCCTGCTCAAGGCGCAGCCCGAGCACCTGGCGCGCCGCATCGAGGCGTTGGTCGAGGAGAATAAGAAGTTGGAACGGCAGGTCGGGGAGTTGCTCAAGGGGGGAGGGGGGATGGGGGATGGGGGAAGCGTCGCGAAGATCGGGGATGTCGAGTTGCACGTGCAGCACGGCGATTTCGACGACCGCGACCAGATCGGCCTTCTGGTGGACGCCTTCCGCGCCAAGCACAAGAGCGCCATTCTGGTGCTGCTGACGAAGGGCGGGCGGCCCGGTCTCCACGTCGCGGTCACGGACGACCTGGTGTCGCGGGGGCTCAAGGCCGGCGAGCTGGCCGGCGACCTCGCGGCGCTGGTCGGCGGCAAGGGGGGCGGGCGGCCGCACTTCGCCTCGGCGGGCGTGGGCGACGCGGCCAAGCTACCGCTGATCGAGTCGAGCGTCGCCGCCGTCATCCGCAAGAGGCTGGAGCGATGAAGCGCGACGAAGTGTTGGCGTGGCTCGCGGGACGCCTACCGGCGCCGCCGCCCGCCCTGGCGCGGCACTTGGCCGGGTGCGTGGCGGACGACCCCGAGCCGCTGCCGGGCCACCTCGCGGCCGTGGGCTGCGCGCTGCTGCGCCGCGTGGCGGCGAACCCCGCCGGCGGGCGCGAGCTGGCGCTCGACCTGCTCGCCGCCGATGCGTTCGTCACGTATGCGTTCGAGGCCCAGGCCGACGCCGACCCGGCGGGCCTGGCGGCCCTGGCCGGCCGGGTCGAGCGGGAGGTGAGCGCCGCATGACGTTTCTGTCGGAGCGCCGTCCGGGACTGCTGGTGCTCGTGGACCCGAGCCGCACCGAGGCCGCCCAGGCGGCGGCCGTCGCGCGCACGGCGCAGGAGGCCGGCGCCGCGGCGGTGATGATCGGCTCGTCGTTCGACGGCACGCGCAACACCCATCTGATCGCGAAGGCGCTGCGCACGGCGGCGCCGGGCCTGCCGGTGCTGCTGTTTCCCGGCTCGGCGATGCAGCTCACCGAGGATGTGGATCTGGTGTTGTTTCTGTCGCTCATCTCCGGCCGCAACGCGCAGTACCTGATCGAGGAGCACGTGCGCGCCGTGCCGTTCTTCCAGCGGCATCAGGTGCCGACGCTGTCCACCGGCTACATCCTCGTCGACGGCGGGCGGGTGACCAGCGTCGAGGCGGTGAGCCAGACGCGGCCGCTGCCGGCGGACAAGCCCGAGCTGGCCGCGGCGCACGCGCTGGCGGCGAAGCTGATCGGGATGCAGGCGGTGTACCTCGACGCGGGGAGCGGGGCCGACCGTCCCGTCACGGCCGAGGTGATCCGGGCGTGCCGGGCGGTGCTGTCAGCGCCGGACCAGCTGCTGTTCGTGGGCGGCGGGATCCGGTCGCCGGCGCAGGCGGCCGCCGCGCGCGCCGCGGGCGCGGACTTCGTCGTCGTCGGGACGGTGGTCGAGCAGGGTCCGCCGGAGGGACTGGCGGCGTTCGTGCGCGCGGTGCGCGGATGACGGGGGGAGGAGCCGAACGCGTGCGCGCGGGGCTGGACACGCTCGCCGCGCTCGCCACCCGCGTCGCCGCCGAGGAGGCGGAGGCGGTCGCCGCGATCGCCGACCGCTACGAGGCGGTGCTCCGCGCCGGCGGCACGCTGTTCTTCGCGGGCAACGGGGGCAGCGCCGCCGACGCGCAGCACCTCGCCACCGAATACGTGGTGCGCTACCAGAACACGCGCCCGGCGCTGCGCGCCGTGGCCCTCACCACCGACACCTCGCTGCTCACCGCCTGCGCCAACGACCTGGGGTTCGACGAAGTGTTCGCCCGCCAGGTTGAGGCGCTGTCCCGCCCCGGCGACCTCCTCAGCCTGCACTCGACGAGCGGTGAGAGCCCCAACGTGATCCGCGCGGCCCAGGCGGCCAAGGCCCGCGGCGTGCCGGTCGTCGCGTTCCTCGGCAAAGGCGGCGGGCAGGTGAAGGACCTCGCGGACGTCAGCCTCATCGTTCCCTCCGACGACACGGCGCGCATTCAAGAGCTGCACCTCGCCATCGAGCATCTGATCTGCGACATCGTTGAGGATCGCCTGCGGGGATGAGGGGAACGCGGAAGGGGGAACGCGGAACGCGGAACATACTCATCGAACTCCACGCTCTCTGTTCCGCGTTCAAACCTCCGCGTTCCGCGTTAGGGAGGTGTGGGTGATTTCTCTTTCGGGCAAACGCGCGTTCGTCACGGGCGGGGGGAGAGGCATCGGGCGCGCGACGGTGCTGCTGCTCGGGCAGGCGGGCGCGAGCGTGGCGGTGGGGTACTTGCAGCGCAAACGGGACGCCGAGGAGACGGTGCGGGCGGTCGGAGGCGGACAGGGGCGGACGGGGGCGGGCGCGGTCGCAGTGCAGGGAGACCTCGGCGACAAGGCCGCCGCTCAACGGGCGGTAGGAGAGGCGGTCCGCGCCCTGGGCGGGCTCGATTTCCTCATCGTGAATCACGGCGTGTGGCCGCCCGAGGACGTCGCCCTCGCGGCGATGACCGACGCGCAGTGGGAGAGCACCCGCCGGGCGAACCTCGACTCCGTGGTGTACGTGTGCCGCGCCGCGATCCCGCAGCTCGCGGACGGCGGCCGCATCGTCCTCGTCGCCAGCACCGCGGGCCAGCGCGGCGAGGCGTTTCACGCCGACTACGCGGCGACCAAGGGGGCCGTCATCGCGCTCACCAAGTCGCTCGCCGTGGAGCTGGCCCCACGCGTCACGGTGAACTGCGTGGCGCCGGGGTGGGTGGATACCGAAATGGCGAGGGTTCCCTACGACCGGGACGGGGGAACGGGGAAGGCGGCGATCGAGGAGGGCATCCCGCTGGGTCGCGTGGCGAGTCCCGAGGACATCGCGGGGCCGATCGTGTTTCTGTGCTCGAGTCTGGCCAATCACATCACGGGGGAGATCCTGAACGTCAACGGGGGGTCGGTACTCTGCGGATGACCTTCCCCAAACGCCTCCCCATCCCGCCCGAGGTCCTGAAGATCGCCAAGCGGCTCGAGGACGCCGGGTACGAGACGTGGTGCGTCGGGGGCGCGATCCGCGACAACCTCCTCGGCCTCGAGAACCACGACTTCGACTTGACCACGGTCGCCCCTCCGAAAGAGGTACAGCGGCTGTTCAAGCGCACCGTCCCCGTCGGCATCGAGCACGGCACCGTCGCCGTGCTCGACGCCAAGAACCGGCCTCACGAAGTCACGACGTTCCGCAAGGACATCAAGACCGACGGCCGCCACGCGGTGGTGGAGTTCGGGGTGTCGCTGATGGACGACCTGGCGCGTCGTGACTTCACGGTCAACGCCATCGCCTACCACCCGCTGCGGCACGAGTGGCGCGATCCGTTCGAGGGGGCGCAGGACGTGGAGCGCAAGCTGATCCGCTCGGTGGGGGACCCCAACTGGCGCTTCCAGGAGGACTACCTGCGGATTCTGCGCGCGCTGCGCTTCTCGGCGCGCTTCGAGTTCCGCATCCACAGCCGCACGCTCGAGGCGGCGAAGGCGAACGTGCAGGGCCTCGCCCAGCTCTCGGCGGAGCGCGTGCGCGACGAGTGGTGGAAGGGCATCGCAAGCGCGCACAAGGTGTCGAAGCTGGTGACGCTGTGGGTCGAGGTCGGGGCGACGCGGATCTGGCTGCCGGAAATCCGGGAGTGGGGAGCGGGAAGCGGGAAGGCGCGCCTCGTGGACAAGCTCCCCCGGGATCCCGTCCTGATCACGGCCGCGCTGGCGTCCGACCCGGCGTCGCTCCTGACCAGGCTCAAGTGCTCGAACAAGGACATCGAGCGCGGCCGGGCGATCGGGCAGTGGCGGGAGAAGTATCCCGACCCCAAGCAACTCGCGGCCGTGCGGCGCTGGTTGTCGGCAGCCGGGGAGCACGTGGACGACTTGCTGGCGTTGCTCGCCGCGGGACAGACGCCCCACTCCCCGCTTCCCAAGGTGGTCGCGTCCATCCGGGCGGCGAAGGACCCGCTCACGCTCGCCGACCTCGCGGTGAAGGGCGACGACCTGATCGCCGCCGGCGTGCGGCCCGGCCCCGACGTGGGCGAGACGTTGCAGCAGCTGCTGGGCGAGGTGCTCGAAGACCCGGCGCGCAACACCCGCGAGTACCTGGTGCAGCGCGCGCAGGAGCAGCGCGCGAGCCGTGTCTAACGCCCTGTGGTACGCGCTGATCGCCGCGGGCGGCAACCTGCTGGGCGCGGCGGCGGTGATCCGCCACGCGGCGCGCGGACTCAAGGTGATCGAGCATTTCGTCGCGTTCGGCGCGGGGTTCATGCTGGCGGTGGCGATCACCGAAGTGCTCCCTGAGGCATTCAGCCGCAGCGGCACCGCGGCGCCCGCCCTCGTGCTGGCGGGCTACCTCGCCGTGCACCTCACGCAGCACACCGTCACGCCGCACTTCCACTTCGGCGAGGAGACGCACGCCGTGGCCCGCGTGGCAGGTACGTCGGCGCTTGTGGGCCTCTTGCTGCACACGTTCTTCGACGGCGTGGCGATCGCCAGCGCCTTTCTGGTGCGCCCCGAGCTTGGAATGCTGATGTTCATCGCCATTTTCCTGCACAAGCTGCCCGAAGGGGTGACGATCGCGAGCCTGACGCTGGCGGGAGGGCGGACGGGCGGACAGGCGGTCGGCTTCGCGGGACTCCTCGGAGTCGCGACGGTGGCGGGAGTGCTCCTGACCGATCGCGTCGCATTCCTCGTCACCCACGGGCTGGCGCTGGCGGCTGGGGTGACGCTGTACGTCGCGGCGTCGAACCTCGTGCCGGAGTTTCAGGGGAAGCGGGGGTGGGGCCTGCCGGCGGCGTTCTTCAGTGGCGCGGCTGCGTTCTACCTGACTAAACGACTCATTGAGGCGGCTCTCTAAGTCGGGACACGGGAAACGGGACACGGGACACGTCCATGGCGATTGAGCTTGCGTAGCAGCCCGACAAGCATCGATATGGTGCGGTTCGAAAGGTCGATCCCTTGCGTCACGTCCGTTTCCGGCGTGAGTCGCAGGCGCTGCAGGAGGCTGAGGTGACTTCGCAGCTCAGATGCGGAACCGAGGGCGATGCGAAGACAACGAACGAATTGCGCCGTCGTGCTCAGGGCGTAGCCCTCCGCCATGTTGGCTGGAATGGAAATGGCCGCGCGCCGAATCTGGTCAAGAAGCGCAAAGTGTCCCTTCAATCCCGGGTTGAGCGTAAGGACGTATGCCTTGTAGGCGAGTTCCTGGGCTACCTTCCACGCATCCAGAGACTCGAGTTGTCTCACGTGACGATTATATCCTGTCTTGCCCGAGAGCACGGTACCAATCCAGCGCGCCCGGAGGCCTGTTTCACGCAATACGTTTCCCGTGTCCCGTTTCCCGTCTCCCGTGGCTAGCGACCCGACGTTGTTCTCCCGCTCCGCCGAGCCGCTCGCCGCCCGCATGCGGCCCACGACGCTCGATGACTTCCTCGGCCAGGAGCAGCTGCTGGGGGAGGGCAAGCCGCTGCGCGAGCTGATCCGCCGTGGGGAGATCGGCTCGTGCATCTTCTGGGGACCACCGGGCTCGGGGAAGACGACCCTCGCGCGCATCATCGCCAACTACACCGACCGGCAGTTCGAGCCGTTCTCGGCCGTCACCGAGGGCGTCGGCAAAGTCCGCGAGATCATCAAGGCCGCCGAGGAGCGCCTCA
>WNFW01001275.1_pt1 | contig 31736 bp, 28 predicted proteins | sample 5400131 | NCBI WGS metagenome assembly WNFW01 (sample SAMN13153362, study PRJNA577476) | soil metagenome | isolation source: 20 cm soil or saprolite under grassland replicate 1 | place: USA:California | collected 2016-06-15 | reverse complement strand
AGATTCTCGGGCAATGGGCGGCCTATCTGCCGAAATTCCGCAAGGTGATGCCGGTCGAGTACCGCCGCGCGCTCGCCGAGCTGAAAGCCCGCGAGGCCGGCGCCGAGGCACTCCCCCTGGCCGCCGCCGGAGGCTGAGGGTGGGGCGAGCGCATAGGGCACGCGCGCGCGGCGATCTCCTCCCTCTCCCCGCAGGGGAGAGGGATGGGGTGAGGGGGATCGGATATCTGTTTGATATCGCCCTGACCCCCTCACCCGGCAGCCTTCGGCTGCCGACCTCTCCCCAGCGGGGAGAGGGGAAGCGCGTTTGCCGCCCGTCCTCAGTGCCGGGAGTGTAGCGCGTGGGCAAGGTCACCGGGTTCCTGGAGATCGAACGTCAGGACCGCCGCTACGCGCCGGCGTCCGACCGCATCCGGCATTTCCGCGAGTTCGTGATCCCGCTCTCGGAGGAGACGACGCGCGACCAGGCGGCGCGCTGCATGAACTGCGGCATCCCCTATTGTCACACCGGCTGCCCGGTCAACAACCAGATCCCGGACTGGAACGATCTCGTCTACCGCCGCGACTGGCAGGCGGCGAGCCTCAACCTGCATTCGACCAACAATTTCCCGGAATTCACCGGCCGGCTGTGCCCGGCGCCGTGCGAGGCGTCCTGCACGCTCAACCTCGACGACAATCCGGTGACCATCAAGACCATCGAATGCACGATCGCCGACCGCGCCTGGAAGGAAGGCTGGATTGTTCCCGAGCCGCCGGCCCACAGGACCGGCAAGAAGGTCGCGGTGATCGGCTCGGGCCCGGCCGGGCTCGCCTGCGCGCAGCAGCTCGCGCGCGCCGGCCACGAGGTGCATCTGTTCGAGCGCTGGGCCAAGGCCGGCGGCCTGCTCACCTACGGCATCCCCGATTTCAAGATGGAGAAGCATCACGTTTTTCGCCGCGTCCAGCAGATGGAGGCGGAAGGCGTGGTGTTCCATTACGGCGCCCACGTCGGCGTCGACGTGCCGGTCGAGCCGCTCGTTGCCGAGCACGACGCAATGGTGCTCGCCGGCGGCGCGGAACAGTCCCGCGACCTGCCGATCCCGGGGCGCGAGCTTTCCGGCATTCATTTCGCCATGGATTTCCTGCCGCAGCAGAACCGCCGCATTTCCGGCGAGCCGGCCCCGCCCGGCGACATGCCGGCGATCAGCGCCAGCCGCAAGCACGTCATCGTCATCGGCGGCGGCGACACCGGCTCCGACTGCATCGGCACCGCGATCCGCCAGGGCGCGCTCTCGGTGACGAATCTGGAGCTGTTGCCGCAGCCGCCCGCCAAGGAGAACAAGCTTTTGACCTGGCCGGACTGGCCGCTCAAGCTGCGCACCTCCGCGAGCCACGAGGAGGGCGCCGAGCGCGAGTTCGCGGTGATGACGCAGAAATTTTCCGGCAACGGCCAGGTCGAGCGCCTGCACTGCGTGCGCGTCGATCCCAAACTCGCGCCGGTTGCCGACAGCGAGTTCGAGCTGAAAGCCGATCTGGTGTTGCTGGCGATGGGCTTCGTGCATCCGGTGCACGAGGGCATGATCGCGGCGCTCGAACTCGAGCTCGACCCGCGCGGCAACGTCAAGGCCGACACGAAGGCCTACCGGACCTCGCTCGCAAAGGTGTTCGCGGCGGGCGACATGCGGCGGGGCCAATCGCTGATCGTGTGGGCGATCCGCGAGGGCCGCCAGGCCGCCGCCGCCGTCGACGAATTCCTGATGGGGCAGACCAATTTGCCGCGGTGAGGGGCGGCCCCCGCGGGGCCCCGCGGTAACCCTTCGTTAACCATATCCCCCCAGGCTCCCGGCAAATCCGCACAGCCATCCGGGGGACCCGGCCATGAACGTGATCACGCTTGCGTCCCGCAAGGGCGGCTCGGGCAAGAGCACGCTGACCGCGCATCTTGCCGCCTTTGCGCACAAGCTGGGGCACCGCTCGCTCATCCTCGACGCCGACCCGCAGGGCTCGCTCACGCTATGGCACTCGCTGCGCGCCGACCGCCAGCCGCCGCTCGAGAACGCCGCGCGCGGCATCGACCGCCTCATCGCCCACGCCATGATCGACGGCGTCGAATGGGTGTTCATCGACACCGCGCCGACGCTGTGGGTCGTGGTGCAGGAGGCGATCCGCGCCGCGACCCTCGTCGTCATTCCGGCGCGGCCGGGGTTCTTCGATCTCGCCGCGGTCACCGAGACGGTGAAGATCGCGCGCGAGCGCAACAAGCCCTACGCGGTGGTGATCAATTCCGCGCCGGTCAAGCGCGACGACAAGGAAGCGCCGGCGGTCGCCGCCTCGCGCGCAAAACTCGAGGCGCTCGGCATTCCGGTGTGGTCGGGCCAGATCTCGCAGCGCGCGGGCTACATGGCCTCGCTCGCGGCGGGGTTCAGCGCCGGCGAGGTGGCGCCGGATTCCGCCGCCGGCCAGGAGGTGGCGCGGCTGTGGTCGGCGATCGAGCGCTCGGTCGCGGCAATCCGCGGCGCGCATGAGGGCGCGAGAGAGATGCACAGCCGGGCAGCGTAGTCACCCTCCCCTGGAGGGGGAGGGTCGCGCGCGAAGTGCGCGGGGTGGGGTGATCGGATTCACCCCCTCCCGGCTCGCGCCTGACGCCGCTCGCCGACCTCCCCCCTCCAGGGGGAGGTGGGTGTTTGCTGCATGGCGCAGCGCCTCGGTCACTTCATCGAGCGACGGCGGCGCGGCGGCATCCTTGAAGGCGGCGAGGCGGCCGTAGATCTCGGCGGCGGCGAGATGAAAGCCGCCCGGCAGGCCGGCGGCCTCGAAACTCGCGGCGATCTCTTCCATCTCGGCGACCCAGCGCCAGGCTTTTCGCACTTTGCCGGGGACCGCGTCGGATTCCCGAAGCGGCTGCGGCTGCGACAGCTTCCATTCCTCGACGAGGCTCGCGTCGACGCCTTCGGCTTGCGCCAGCGCGCGGATGGCGGCGACGAGCGCCGCCGTGCCCTTGGTCCAGGCCGCGTAGGCCATCTTCAGTGCCGAGGCGGCGCCGGTCTCGCCTTCGAGCGCGATCGCCTGCACATGGGTCGAGGCGAACAGCGCGGCGATTTTTTCGCGCGCTCCGCCGCACAGATAGAGCCGGGTCCGGCCCGGTGCATTGGGCGGCGGGCCGATGATGCCGCCGTCCACGAAGGCGGCGCCCGCGGCCTCGATCGCTCGGCCGATCTCGCGCGCGGTCGCGGGCGCGATCGCATTGGCGTCGACGTAAACGCCGCGGAAGTTTTTTTCGGCGACCGCCCGGGCGAGATCGAGCGCGCCGTGCGGCGGGCAGACGGAGAACACGACCTCGGCCGCCGCGAGCGCGCGGTCGAGGGTTTCGCATTCCTCGAGCCCCGCCGCCTCCGCGCGCTTCCGGGTGGCGGCGCTGCGGCCTTGCGATACCCACAGCACGCGAAAACCGCGGGAAACGAGGCACGCGCCCAGCGCGGCGCCCATCTCGCCGGGATGCAGCAGGGCGATGGTTTGGTTGGGCATAGGGAGACTCCTCGGACGTTGAGCAAATGCATCCTATCGAACACTACCGTCAACAGACCCGCGGCGGCGGCATCGCACCATACTCGCAAAGAATGATCGGATCATTCTTGCGACGCACGCGAGAATTCATTGCGAACAAAGGGCGCCGGGCGGTGCGGAGCTTTCTTTCTCGCAATGGATGATCGGCGAATTATTCACGCGCATAAGTTCTTGATTGCGGGCTGAATTGGGACAATATTGGGTTGCGTACGGCTCGTCTTCGGGGACTGCCCGCAAAGCGCGAAAATCGATCATTGGACTCCCCATTGGAAAGGCAGCAATTCCCATGGCCAGAAAGCCGAAGCTTCCCACCGCTCGAAGACCCAAAGTCCCGAAGTTGCCCCCGATGCGGTATGCGCACCCGTTCTTCACGGCTACACCGCCCGTGCGGCGGCCCGTCGATCCCGCGCTCCATGCGCGCCGGATGTCCGAGGTGATTCAAGCCAAGATGGGGCCGATTCCCCCGCCCCGGGGCACGCCGACCATGCAGCTGGTCGACATCATCGGAAAGCAAGGGGTGGGTGAGATCACTGCCGCGGGAAAGATTCGCTTTCACTCAGTGGGGGACACGGGCCGTCCCGGCGGCGCCGATGCGGCTCAGGAAGACGTCACGAATGCGATGACCTCCAACTACAACCCCAGCACGCCCGGAGATAACCCGGCGTTCTTTCTGCATCTCGGGGACGTGATTTACGGCCATGACAAGGAGCAACTCTATCGCGACGAGTTCTACCGGCCGTACATGAAATATCCGGGTAAGATCTTGGCAATCGGGGGCAACCATGACGGAGAATCCGACCCTCCCCACCCTAAGCCGCTTTCAGCCTTCCTCGCCAATTTCTGCGCGACATCCGCTGTCGTGCCGCCGGCTGCCGACAACGTTCGCATCTTTCGTCAGACGATGACGCAGCCCGGCGTGTATTGGCTGCTGCAGGCGCCCTTCGTCAACATGATCGGCCTGTACTCCAACATCGCCGAAGGTCCCGGCGATCTCCTGGGAACCAATCGCGACGACAAGCAGATCCAATGGCTCAAGAAGACCCTGGCGGATTTGAAGAAGGCCAAGGACGGCGGCGACAAGGCCGCCCTCGTCATTGCCACGCATCATCCGCCGTTCAGCGAAGGCGGCCATGGCGGCAGCCCGGTTATGTTGACGCAGATCGACGACGCGTGCACGGGGGCCGGCATCATTCCGCATGCCATGCTGGCGGGCCACTCCCATAATTATCAACGCTATACGCGGACGGTTCGCTTCGGCGCCGTCACGGGGGAAATTGCTTATGTGGTCGCCGGCTGCGGAGGGCACGCCGCGTCCCAGGTCGCGACCGCTACGGGCGGAGATGTAGGCAACGGCGCTATCTTCAAAAAGTCGCTGCGCGGGTACGGCTATCTGCTGCTGACCGTCGACAGCAATCAGCTCGTCATTGAAATGTTCGACACTACGAGCGGCACGAAACGGCCATTCGACAAGGCGACGGTGAACCTTGCCACTCACAAGGTAACGCCGTGAAAGCTCAGGTCTGTGCTCTCGCTGGAAAGCAGCGCTATCCCACCCGCGAGCCCAGCACCACGACCTTGGCGCCGACCGGCGCGTGCTCGTAGAGGTCGATGACGTCCTGGTTGAGCATGCGGATGCAGCCCGACGAGACGCTGTGGCCGATGGTCCAGGGCTCGTTGGTGCCGTGGATGCGGAACAAGGTATCCTTGTTGCCCTGCCACAGATAGAGCGCGCGGGCGCCGAGCGGATTGCGCAGGCCGCCGGACATGCCGATCCCGCTGCGCAGCTCGCTCATGTGCCGCATCAGCTCGGGCTGGCGCGCCAGCATCTCCCTGGGCGGATACCAGTCCGGCCATTCCTGCTTGTCGTGGATGCTCGCGGTGCCGGACCAGCCGAACCCCTGGCGCCCGACGCCGACGCCATAGCGCACGGCCTTGCCGCCGCCCTGAACCAGATAGAGGTAATGACTTGCCGGATCGATGACGATCGTGCCGGGCGGCTCGCTGGTCGAATAAGCGACCGACTTGCGCAGGAACGCCGGATCGACGTCGGACAGCCGGACCGCGGGAATCGGGAACCGGTCGTCGACCGCGGCATAGAGCGCCGCATATTGCCGTGCCAAGGCGGGATCGAGCGGCGTGCGCGCCGTCTCGCTCGGCCGCTGCGGCTCCGCCGGCTCGCGCCACGACGGCCGCGGCTGGTATTGCGGTTGCGGCGCGTATTGCGGCTGGGGCGCGTATTCCGGGGATCGCTGCCATCCCGGCCAGGCCGGCCGCGGCGGCGGGGGCGGCGCCGGGCGCGCCCACGGCCCCTGGCACGACCAGGGGAACGTCGCACAATCCTGCGCCGAGGCGGCCGGCGCGAGCGATACGAGCATGACGGCGAGCGCCGATACGCGATGGTCCAACATTGCCAACCCTTGCGAACTCTCGCCCGCCCCGAAGCCAAGATCGGCCCCCTGCCGGGGCCAGCCGGATTGATCCTACCAGGAATCGGCGAAATTGGGGACCGGGTTCCGGGCTGAGCCGAGCGTCATGCACCCTTCACCCTCCCCTGGAGGGGGAGGGTCGGCAGCGAGCTTTTGCGAGCTGCCGGGGTGGGGTGATGCTGCTTCACCCCACCCGGCTCGCCGCGTTGCGGCTCGCCGACCTCCCCCTCCAGGGGAGGTGGGGAGAATCCGGCACGGTCGGCGCACCTAATCAGGCCTGCCCGGGGTCGCGGCCGGCCTCCGCGAGCAGCCATTGCGCGAACTCGCGCACGTGCGGCTTGCCGGCGGAGAAGCGCGACTCGATGATGAAATACGCTCGCGATCCCACCAGCGTCTGCTTGAACGGCGCGACCAGCGCACCGGATTCGATCAGATCGTTGAGCAGCGGCTGGCGGCCGAGCGCGACGCCCTGCCCGCTGATGGCCGCCTGGATCATCTGCTCGTATTGGCTGAAGTGCAGCGCCCCGGCGGGTCTGAGCTCGCCGATGCCGAGCGCGGTCAGCCACGTGCCCCAGTCCATGTACATGATCTCCGCGCCGGCATAATCGAAATGCAGCAAGGTGTGATGCGCGAGATCCTGCGGCCGCTTGAGCGGGTGTGCCTTGTCGCGCACCAGCGCGCGGCTGCACATCGGGATCATCTCCTCGCCGAACAGTTTCGCGGCGCCCTCCGGTACGCTGTCGGGCTTGCAGTAGCGGATGGCGAGATCGATCAGGCTGCGCTCCAGGTTGAGTGCGTCGGTCGTTGCCGAGATGCGGACGTCGATGTCGGGATGGAGCGAAGTGAACCGCTTGAGCCGCGGAATGAGCCAGAGCGAGGCGAACCCCGTGGTGGTGGTGATGGAGAGCTGGCGGGCGCGAGTCTCGGCCTTCAGCCGGTCGGTCGCGGCCTGCAGGGACCGCGGTCGCCGCTCGAACAGCTTCAGGCCGAGGTGGTCCTCGAGCGCCTTGATCTGCCGGCTCACCGCCGACTGGGTGATGAACAGCTCCTCGGCCGCCTTGGTGAAGCTCAGCATGCGCGCGGCGGCCTCGAAGCCCTGGAAGAACGCCAGATGGGGCAGATCGTAGCGCTTGCTTGCCATTCCCAAAACTCATCCATAGACTGAGAAAAGATCGTTTGAGGCGCGGCGAACTCCGCGTCAATCTGCGCTTTGATTTAGCGAATCGACCGCATGCACCCATGAAATCGCATGCGTCACTCTCATGCAAGAGGAGGCGGCCATGGCTGGTCCGCTCGACATGCCGGTCCATCTCAAAGCGCGCGAATTGCTCCCGATCGAGGACGGCGCCGGCCTCGAAGTGAAATCTCTGCGCGGCGATCTCTGGATCACCCAAACCGGGGACCCCGAGGATCATATCATTCAAGGCGGCCAGTCCTTCGTGCTGGACCGGCCCGGCCTGACGCTGGTGACCGCGCTGCTCGGTCCCACCGTGCTGGTCGTGCAGCCGGGGAGAATCGTCGCGCCCCGCGAGCTTCGGCGTGCGGCATGATCGTCATGCGGTGCGATGAACCCCATCTCATCCACGGGCTCAGCCTGCCGGGCGGGGAACGCGTGACGGTGCGGCCGGTTTGCCCGCGGGATGCCGACGTGCTGCAGACCTATGTGCGCGCGCTGTCGCCGGACGCCCGCTACAAACGGTTCTTCGGCCCGCTGCGCGAACTGCCACCGGCCGAGCTCGACCGCGTGACTCATCTCGATCCTCCCGACCAGCTGGGGCTGATCGCGCAGACGCGGGCCGACGACGTGATCGGGGAGGCGCGCTATGCGCTTTCGCCCGATCGGCTCGATTGCGAATTCGCGCTCTCGGTCGCGGAGGGCTGGCACGGCAAGGGCATCGGCGGGCTGCTGCTGGCCGACCTCGAATCCCGGGCGAGCAGCCTCGGCGCGCGCCGCCTGGTCGGCGACGTGCTGCGCACCAACGAGGCGATGCAGGCGCTGGCGCGCAAGGCCGGATTCCGCATGGCCGACGTGCCCAGGGATGCCCGGCTGGTCCGCATCGTCAAGGATCTGGCGCTGGCGGCAACCACCCTGCCCTACGACGCGCCGACTGCATCCGCGCTGGCAAACGCAGCGTGACCGCCTGTAATCTGTAGCCCCCAGATGGAGCGAAGCAGAATCCGGGGTCTGCGTTCCCGGATTGCGCGGCGCCGCGCGCCACTCCATCCGGGCTACGGAATTGCATCTGCGAATGCGCATCGGGATCGATTTGGGCGCCGCCTGGCTGTGGCCCGTCGGTTAGGATGGAGACGCACATGATTCGCGGAAGTTGCCTGTGCGGCGGCGTGAGATATCGCATTGCCGGGCCGCTGTTCGACGCGCGCCATTGCCATTGCTCCATGTGCCGCAAGGCCCACGGCAGCGCCTTTCGCAGCCGCGCGAGCGTGCGAGCCGCGGATTTCGCATGGGTCGAGGGCGAGGAACTCGTCACTTTCTACGAATCCTCGCCGGGAAACCGCAGAGGCTTTTGCCGGGTGTGCGGCTCGGCGATCCTCAGCAAGTTCGACGCGAACCGCGCTTATTACGGTCTGCCGCTCGGCGCTCTGGATGACGATCCGGGCATCCGGCCGGCGCTTCACGTGCACGTCGCCAGCAAGGCTCCGTGGTTCACGATCACCGATGACCTGCCGCAGCTCCCCGAGGGGCCGTGATTCAACCCGGATCAGCCATTTGGCCCGGGTAGGAGCGCATGCGCTCCATTTGGGGGAAAACAGCGAAGGAGAGACCCATGGCCGCCACAGCCCCGCCGGTCGCGCTCGGCGCGTCCGCGCCGGATTTCCGACTGCCGGCCACCGATGGCCGCACGTACACGTTCGCTGACGTCGCCGGCAAGCACGGCACGGTGATCGTCTTCATCTGCAACCATTGCCCCTACGTGAAGGCTTTGATCGACCGGATGGTCGCCGATGCGCGCACGCTGCTCGCCGAGGGTTTTGGGTTCGCGGCAATCTGCTCGAACGACGCGAAATCCTATCCGGAGGATTCGTTTGCCAACATGCAGCGCTTCGCGAAGACACACGATTTCCCGTTTCCGTATCTGCACGACGAGGACCAGACGGCGGCACGGGCCTATGGGGCTGTGTGCACGCCCGACTTCTTCGGCTACGACGCGGCGCGCAGGCTGAAATATCGCGGCCGGCTCGACGAGGGGCGCATGAATGCGCCGCCCGCCGGCGCGCGCAGGGAGCTCATCGAGGCGATGCGCGCGATCGCTGTGAGCGGCGAGGCGCCCGGCCCGCAGCTCGCCTCGATGGGCTGCTCCATCAAATGGAAGGCGGCGTGAGCGCTCAGTGCCGAGGCACACTCCGAAACCCTCTCCCCTTGTTGTTGGAGAGGGTGACGAGCCGACGCAGTCGGCGAGGCGGGTGAGGGGTTCCTGCATCAAACAAATTACCCCTCACCCGACCGATCCTCGTTGCACTCGGATCGGCCACCCTCTCCCTCGTCAAGTCGGATGTTTCCGACTTGGACCGCTCATCAAATGGTCAAACCCGGGAACACTTACGTGCTTGCCGAGGGGCTGACACGTGAGCGAAGAGTTGATCAACCTAAGGTCGGTCTTAAACCAGATCGGAAGGTCATGCGACGGCTATGGCGAAAGGTGACGTTGGCACAGTGAAAGCAGTTGGAGATGAAAGATGTGGCCCAGCCGTCCCGAAAAGCTCCTTATGTTAGGACTGCTCATTTGGGGATTGCTACTTTTTTGGGCGACTCACTACATAGGGGATATAGCCCAGGTTAGACGGAGTGCGACCATATATCAGCTGGATGAGATAGTCAGCTTTGTCAGTGAACCTTGTTGTCTCATTGTATTTCTCCAGCCGTGGATGTATCCTACGTTTTATGGTCTGTATTATTTGTTTGTCATCTTCGCACCAGCAATATTTGCATTCGCATTCGGGAAGGGGTGGTGCCCCTTGTTCCTCCTACCGGCCTACACAATGATGTTCATCTTCATATTAGTGCCGGTTATGGCTTGGACGTGCTGGGGATTCGCTTGGCTTTCGGCGTTTCTCGCCATCATCGAAGAGCGTCGAGCAAGAATGCGAACCGGGCAACTCGGAGGCGGTGCGGGCGGCGGTCGACCCAGGCCATCTTGAACCACTTAGCTGCATTGGGATGACGAATTCTCACTCGTCACGGGCCAAGATCAATCTGGCGAACGAGATAGCCGTCACATTTCGCCCCGATTCGGTCGAAGTAGTAGCAGCCAGTTTTTTGGCAGCTGGCTCGGCGATTTCCGCATTTCGTTTCGCAGTTCTCGTTAGTTTGTGCGACCAGCGGACACATAGCAATACACGCATTGTTCGCCCGGGAGCAGAACACCTCACGACACGCATTGGGCGCCTGGGAACAGAACGCCTCACGAATTTCACGCTGAGCCGAGGTGCTTGAGTTTGCCAGCAACACCGCAAGAGCAGCCAATGCTAGCCTAGTCATGGGTGCGCACCCTCTTCGGTCATTATCCGGGAAAAGGCACTTCGGCATCCACGACTTCGTCATCTGGCTCTCTATCGCCAACCCAGCAGCCAGCGGCGATAACCGCTTCGCTGAGCCCCCTTGCGGCAAGTGAACACCGCTTCCCTGATGTAGGTCAAGGGAGCGGGTGAGGGGTTCTTGCATCAAACAAATTACCCCTCACCCGACCGATCCTCGTTGCACTCGGATCGGCCACCCTCTCCCTCGTCAAGTCGGGTGTTTCCGACTTGGACCGCTCATCAAATGGTCAAACCCGGGAACACCCGGGTTTGGCTGGGAGAGGGGAAGCCCGTCCGCGGGCCGGCCTCGCCTGATCTCACCCACCGAGCTTCCAGGTCACGTGCCGCTCCGCATCAGCTGCTCCAGTCCCGATGCGGTCGTGATTGCCGGCGTCCAGCCGAGCCGCGCCAGCGCGGCGGCGTCGGCGACCAGCGGACCGCCGAGGCGCTCGTAAATTTCCGAGCGGCCCAGTGCATGCAATGGCATTTCGAGCAGCGGTGTCGGCACGCGAAACAGCCCGGGCCTACGCCCGAGGCCGCGCCGCATCGCCGTGATCATCTCCGGTACGGTCAGCGCCCCGGGATCCGCGACGATCAGCGGCCGCCGCAGCGGCGCCGGCGTGGCGAGCAGCAAATCGATCGCCGCGAGGAGATGGTCGAGCGAGAGCAGCGAGCGCCGGGCGTCGAGGCCGGCGAGCGGCAGGGGCCAGGGCGAGCGCGCCAGCGCAATGAGCCGCGCCATGTTGCCTTTGACGCCCTCCCCGTAGACGAGTACCGGGCGGAGCGCGACCCAATCGAGTTCGAGCTCGGCCAAGCCGCGTTCGGCGGCGAGTTTCGAGCGCCCGTAGGCGTCGGTCGGCCGCGGCGGCAAATCCTCGGTCAGGACGCCCGCGGCGGTCGGGCCGGATTGCGCGCGGATCGACGACAGAAATACGAAGCGGCGGATGCCGGCGCGTTGCGCCGCGCGCGCCAGGCCGATCGTCGCTTGGGTGTTGAGCGCCCGATGATCGTCCTCGGGCAGCCCGGACATGCCATGGGCGACCCCGGCCGAATGGATCACCGCGTCGGCGCCGGCGAGCGCCGCCGACATGTTCTGCGGCCGCGCGAGATCGCCGACCACCGCGCCGGCGCATTCCGGCGGCAGCACGCTCGGGCGGCGCAGCAGCACCCGCAGGCGATAGCCGCGTTGCGAGAGCCCGCGCACTAGATAGCGGCCGATGAAGCCGGTGCCGCCGGTGAGCGCGATCAAGGGTTGGGGCATGGCATCCGGTTCCCGTGCTTTGCGCTGCACTCATCACCCATAATGCACCGCCAGCCATATGGTGGGGCGGTCCGGATCGCTCCATTCCACCCGATGGCGCGCGTGCGCCGGGATCAAGACGTGATCGCCCGGCTCGAGCCGGACCGGTTCGGGATCGTCCTCGAACGCGAGGATCGCCGCGCCCGCGAGCAGGAGCACCCATTCGGCCAAATCCTGGTCGTACCAGAAACCCGGCGGGCTCGCGTGCCCGTGCGATACGATGCGCTCGATGCGCACGGCCGGCGTGCGCAGCAATTCCGTGAGCTGCTCGTCGGCGCCCTTCGGCGAAATATCGGCAAACAGGTTCCCGGTCGCGGCCATTGGGAAATCCCTTTCCAGGGCCGTTCGGGGTAGTGACACGGCCCGGCGGGATCGGGCAAGCTCATGCATCGGAACGGAATTCGGAGAAAACGTCATGGATAGCGCAACGCTTGCCCGCGCGGCAAAGCCGGCCGCAAGGCCCATCCCGTTCGATACCGCCCGGCTCGACGAGCTTTTGCAAGACGCCGGCATCGACGCGCTTCTCGTCACGTCGAAGCACAACGTGCAATATCTGCTCGGCGGCTACCGCTTCTTCTTCTTCGATTACATGGACGCCATCGGCGTGAGCCGTTATCTGCCGGTGCTGGTCTATCGGCGCGGCCGGCCGGAACAGGCCGCCTACATCGGCTATCGGCTCGAGGCGTTCGAGAACGAGCTCGGCAAGTTCTGGACGCCGGCGGTCAAGACCGCGGCCTCCGGGTCGGTCGACGCGATCAAGCTCGCGGTCGAGCACGTCCGCGGGCTCGGTCCGGGCATCCGGCGCATCGGGATCGAGGCCTCGTTCCTGCCCGCCGACGCCGATGCCGCGCTGCGCCAGGCCCTGCCGGAATGCGAGATCGTCGACGCGCATTTCCCGCTGGAGCGGCTGCGCGCGCGGAAAACCGCCGCCGAGCTTCGGCTGTTGCGGGAAGCTTCCGAGCGCGTCGTGGCGTCGATGCTCGCGGTGTTCGCAAGCTGCGCGCCCGGAATGACCAAGATCGAGGCGATCGAACGATTGCGGCGCGAGGAGGTCGGCCGCGGGCTCACCTTCGAATATTGCCTGATGACGGCCGGCACCAGCTTGAATCGCGCGCCGTCGGATCAGCGGCTGGAGCCGGGCGACATCATCTCGCTCGATTCCGGCGGGAATTATCGCGGCTACATCGGCGATCTGTGCCGGATGGGGATTCTGGGCGAGCCGGATTCCGAACTGCAGGACCTGCTCGCGGCCGTCGATGCGGTTCAGCAGGCCGCGCGCAAGCCGATCCGCCACGGCGCGCGCGGCGGCGACATCTTCGTTGCCGCCGAAGAGCTGATGAACGCCTCGCCGCACCGCGGCTATTTGGAATTCATCGCCCACGGCATGGGGCTGATCAGCCACGAAGCGCCGCGGCTCGCCACCAACCGCGCCTACAGCGGCTACGATGCGGACCGCGCGCTCCAAAGCGGCATGGTGGTGTCGATCGAGACCACGATGAAGCATCCGCGCCGCGGCTTCATCAAGCTGGAGGACACATTGGCGGTGACCGAGAACGGCTTCGAGGCGTTCGGCGATACCGGCCGCGGCTGGAATCGGGCCGGCCGCTGACCGCGTTCCCCGGACGCGGTGCAGCGCAGCGGCAGCCCGTCGCCGGCCGAAGCTGCAAACGTATTTCGCTTGCCCGCCGGAACACATTCCGCCGAATCGCGGTTGACCGCGTGAATTCCACGTGGGTCGCAATCATTGCTCGGCGCATTGCAGGAGACGAAGCAATCGGATGACGAGAGACCCGGGATTGCGCCGGCAGCGATTCGCCGGTGCGGGAACGCGGCGAAGCGAGCGGGGCCTCGCAGCCGATCACAGCCCGCTCGCCGAAACGCCGTCGGAAATTCCGGCGCGGGGATGGAAGGACATGCTCCCGCGCGTGTACGCCAGCATCACGGAATGCCGGGTCATCGCGGTTGCCGCCGGGGTAAGCTTCTATGCCCTGCTCGCGATTTTCCCGGCCATTGCCGCGTTGATTTCCATTTACGGGCTGTTCGCCGACCCCGCGACCATGGCGAGCCATCTCGATTCCATTTCGAGCTTCGTACCCGGCGGCGCGATCGAGGTCGTTCGCGATGAAATGCACCGCGTTGCCGCGCAAGGCGCACGAACGCTGGGCCTGGCATTCGTCCTCAGCCTTGGCGTTTCCCTGTGGAGCGCCAATGCCGGCATCAAGGCCCTGTTCGACGCGCTCAACATCGTTTACGGCGAGAAGGAGAAGCGCGGCTTCGTGCGCCTCAATTTGATATCGCTGGGCTTCACGCTGGCGGCGATCGTGTTCCTGCTGCTGGCGCTTGCTGTGGTCGCGGTGGTGCCGGTGGCGCTGCAATATATCGGCCTGGAAAGCGCGACCGAGCGGGTCCTCAAGATTGCGCGATGGCCGTTGCTGTTCGTGACGGTCAGCTTGGCGCTATCGGTTCTGTATCGCTACGGCCCCGGCCGCAACGAACCGCGGCGGCGGTGGGTCACCTGGGGCGGCGTAATCGCGGCCCTGCTCTGGATCGCGATCTCGCTGCTGTTCTCCTGGTATGCGGCGAACTTCGGCAGCTACAACAAGACCTACGGGTCGCTCGGCGCGGTCATCGCATTCATGACCTGGATCTGGCTGTCCACGATCGTGATTCTCGTGGGAGCGACGATCGACGCCGCGATGGAGCGCCAAACGGTCGGCGACGGGACGGCGACGGCCTCAAAACCGATGGGACGGCGCGGCGCCGCAATCGCGGACACCGCCGGCGGCGTGCAGGGCTAAGCTTCACGTCAGTACGGGAGTGCTAACCTCAACGGGATCGGCTTCGCCGCCGTCCCGCAGCGCCCCCACCCGGCCAAGGAGCTACCATCCTCCATGGGTCGGCGCGAGCGGCACCGCCATAGGCGGCCGCGGCCCATTGTCGGGCGACGTACGCCGGCGCCGATCGTCGGTCAGCGACGGCGGTCGACGGCCGTCCTCGCCGGCTGCCGCAGCGGCGGGCGCATGCTTTTCGGAACCCGGCGCCGCACTCGGTTCGGGCGCCGGTTGCAGTTTCGCATCGGGGCGCGGCCAGGCGAAATCGTCCGCCCTGCCGCTCAGCGCCGGCAGCGGCTCGCCCTTCACCAGGACGCGATTGGCATTGGGATCGGCCACGGCGGGCCGTTGTGCGCCGGCACCGAGCAGGCCCTCGGCCGCGCTCGCCGGCGTGGTCAACGGCACCACCGGCCCGGCCACGGGACGCACCGCCGGCGAGCCGGGGCGGGAGGCGTCCGGCTGCGGCTCCTCCGGCGTAGGCAGCGCCATCGGCGCGCCGCGGCTGAGCATCACGTGCCGGATCTCACGCTCGACGTAATGCGCGAGCTTGCGGGCGCCGGCCTTGGTGAAATGCACGCCGTCGCCCGCCCGCAGCAGGCGGGTCTGCCCTTCGAAATCCGGGCCGCGCGGGGCGAAATTGCCGCTCTCGTCGACGAAGCCGTCCCACACGTCGACATAGGTAATCCCGGCCTTTTCGGCATGACCGCGATAGAGCTCGTTGAGATAGGCGACATCGGCGGTAGCGCGGGTGCCGCGGAGCGCCGGCAATCCGACCCAAAGCACCGGCACGCCCTTGCTCTTGAGCACGGAGATGATCTCGTCGATGCGCCTGCCGTAGGCCTCGCCCCATTTTTCGGAGTGAAACTCGTAGGTCATCATCGGACCGGGCGGCGGCTCGGGGGCGGCGGCCGGTTTCTGCGGTTCGGAGGATTTCTGCGGCTCTGTCCCGGCGGCACCCTCTTGCGCATCGGGGGACTGCTGACCCGCCGCCGGATTGATCTGCGTCGGCTGGCCGCCTTCGAGCTTGGTCTGTGGCGCGGGCTGCGGCTTCGGAGTGGCCCGGGGCGGCCGTTCCCGGATCGACTGCCGGTCGTTCGCCCCGAGCATCATGACGATGAAATCGGGTTTCTCGGCCGCGAGGATTTCCTTCGCGGACTGCGGCCAATCGAATTCCTTGCGGGATTCTCCGCGGATCAAGCCGCTATAGGTGCGGTTCTTGCGGGTAACCCCGATCTCCGGCGTCTCGGCGAACGCATCTTCGAGGCCGAAGCCGAGCCAATCGGCCATGGAATCGCCCAGGACCGCCACGGTCTTGGCCGGCGCACTCTCCGGCTTGCGCGGCGGCGGCGCCTTGGAAGCGTCGACCGGCGGCTGCGACCACCGCTGCTGCTGCTCGGGACCCTGCTGCCAGCCTCCCCACGGCCGATATTGGCGCTGCTGCGGGGCCTGTCGCTGCCCCCAGAAAGGGTAATCCCAGAATTGCGCGGCCGCCGGCGTGCTGACGAGGAGGGACGCCGCGCACGCGAGCCAAATTTCCGCCGCGAGCAGCAACATGAGGGCAGCGAGCCGGCCCGAAACGCTTGCCGTTTTCATCTGATGCGCCCGGCCAACCCGCGGCCTTCCCTTCGAGAGCGACGGGCCATCCGCCAATAGCCCGAGGAAAATGTCAACTTCGAGGTTCTGCCTCCCCTTCAGGGGAGGCAAAAGTCACTGCGCGCGCAGCCGGTCGAGCACTTGCGTGGAGGCGAACCCGTCCGGGATCAGGCCGGTGCGCAACTGGAACTCGCGGATCGCAGCGCGGGTCTTGGCTCCGAACCGTCCATCCGGCTCGCCGACGTCGAAGCCGTGCAACGCCAGCCGCTGCTGCATCTCGTAACGCTCGCCGAGGCTGAGCACGCGCTCGTCGCGCGGCCAGGGCTGCCCCAGCGGTCCCTCGCCGCGCAAGCGATCGGCGAGGTGGCCGATGGCGAGGGCATAGGCCTCCGCCGGGTTGTAGCGCATGATCACCCGGAAATTGTTGAGCATCAGGAACGCCGGGCCGCGGGCACCGGCCGGCACCAGCAGATAGGCGCGATCCGTCGGCCGCGGAAATACCTTGCCGCCGACGCGCTGGACGCCGAGCCGTTGCCATTCCTGCAGGCTGAGCTGGCGCGAGCGGTCCGCCCACAAATAGTTGAACCCCTGCGGGACCACGACCTCGTAGCCCCAGGTCTGGCCGGCGATCCAGCCGTCCATGCGCAGATTGTTGGCGGTCGAGGCGATGACGTCGGGAATGGAATCGACCACGTCGCGCCGGCCGTCGCCGTCGAAATCGACCGCATAACGCTTGAATGCCGTCGGCATGAATTGCGTCGGACCGAACGCGCCCGCCCACGAGCCCTTGAGCCGATCCGGCCGCACGTCGCCGCGATGAACGATTTCGAGCGCCGAAAGGAATTCCTCCCGGAAATAATCCTGGCGCCGGCCGATGCAGGCGAGCGTCGCGGTCGACTGCAGCACCGGGCGCTCGCCGATCGCGCTGCCGAAATTCGATTCGATCCCCCAGATCGCCGCGATGACGTGGCGGTCGACCCCATAGGCTTTCTCCACCGCCGCGAATACCGGCTGGTATTTCGCCAAAATCTCCCGTCCGGCGGCGATGCGGGCGTCGTTCACCAGAAGATCGAGATAATCCCACAGCGACTTCGTGAACTCCGGCTGGGCGTCGAGCAGGTCCATGATGTGGAGATCGGGCTCGAGATCCCCCGTGTAGGCCTGGAACGTCTGCCATGACACGCCGCGTCGGGCGGCCTGCGGCCACAGTTGCGCGATGCAGTTCTGGAAATTGCTGGCCGCGGCGAGGATCGCCTGCGGGCTCATCAGCGGGTGCCCGGACCCGCCGGCCTCCCCGCTCCAGCCCCGACTGGCAGGCAGGGTTCCGGTGATTTCGCCGCGGACCAGCACGGCGCGTTCCTCCTGGAGCTGCGCCCGAACCGGGGCCGCCGTAACGGCGCAAGCCACGACGGCGGCCATTAGCGCCGTGCCGCGAACGCCGCCCGCCGGTTTGGCGAGTTGGATTCCACGCTTGCCCATGTGCCCGCGCCCTTCCCCGGCGCTCTCCGCGTCGCCGTCCCCTCTATTGAGGGCTGCGATCGTTTCCGGCCGCTTAACCGAGCCGGCGCCTATGCCTATTGGGAGCGAATTTCTGGCCAAAGCAGGGCGGCACGTCAACGGGCCACAGGCAAATCCACCCGGCCCGGCTGCGGCATCCTCGCCCGGCTGGCCCGTGTCCGCCCTCATCGGCATTTCGTTTCCTTGAAATCCCCGGGGATTTTGCCGACAAAGCAGCGCCTGCCGTTCGCAACCACCCCGCTCTTCAGGAATCTCTCGGCCATGTCCCCGATTCGCAAGGCGATATTTCCGGTTGCCGGCCTCGGTACCCGGTTCCTGCCGGCCACCAAGGCGGTGCCGAAGGAGATGCTCACGGTGGTCGACCGGCCGCTCATCCAGCACGTCGTCGACGAGGCGCGCGAGGCCGGCATCGAGCATTTCATCTTCGTGACCGGCCGCAACAAGGGCGTGATCGAGGACCATTTCGACCGGCAGCTCGAGCTCGAGTTCACCCTCAACGAGCGCGGCAAGCATGCCGACCTCGAGCTGCTCAACCGCGAGCTGCCGAGCGCCGGAACGACGAGCTTCACGCGGCAGCAGACCCCGCTCGGACTTGGCCATGCGGTGTGGTGCGCGCGCGAGCTGGTCGGCCGCGAACCGTTCGCGCTGCTGCTGCCCGACGTGCTGGTGCAGGCGCCGCGCGGGTGCCTGGGGCAGATGATCGACGCCTATCGCGAGCTCGGCGAGCGCGCCAACGTCGTTGCGGTCGAGGAAGTGCCTCCCGACCGCACCCACATGTACGGCGTGGTCGGCGTCGGCGAGCGGCGGGGCAAGGCGTTCTCGATCACCGGCATGGTGGAAAAACCGCCGCGCGGCAGCGCGCCGTCCAATCTGATCATCACCGGCCGCTACATCCTGCAGCCGGAGATCTTCGAGATTCTGCAGACGCAGGAGCGCGGCGCCGGCGGCGAGATCCAGATCACCGACGCGATGATGCGCCTGGCGCTGAAACTGCCGTTCTACGGCTTCAAGTTCGAGGGCCGGACGTTCGATTGCGGCTCGAAGATCGGTTTTTTGGCCGCGAACGTCGCCTATGCGCTGGCGCGCGAGGATATCCGCGCCGAATTCCGCGTCGAATTGGAGAAGCTGCTGGGCGAGAAATGAGCCGGCGATGCGCACCCGTGTGGCGGCGGCTACGCCGCAAACAAACAGGGCGGCTCACTGCCGGGACCGCAGGCCGCGCTGGCGGCTTCGCGAAACGGGCACGCCGGCTCTGGTCAACGGATGCAAAGCGATTATGGTCAGCGCCCGGTCGACCCGGGCGGGTGGCCGAGCGAGCCGGGCCGGCGCGAGCGGCCGAATGATCGCGCGGCGGGGCGATCCGTGCTAATCCGCGCGGGCGGCGGGGACTAGGGACCATGGCCGAGCCGAAAGTATCGGGTGGGCAGGAGCGGCGGCTCGAGATCGAGTCGGCGTTGCGCACGCTGGAAGCCGAAGCGAGCGGGATCAGCGCGCTCGCCGCGGCGATCCGCGATGGTCTCGGCGCGCCGCTGGTCGCCGCCGTCGCGATGATCCAGCGCGCCAGGGGCCGGCTGATCGTGACCGGGATGGGCAAGTCCGGTCACATCGGCCGCAAGATCGCCGCCACCTTCGCGTCCACCGGCACGCCCGCGTTCTTCGTTCACCCCGGCGAAGCCAGCCACGGCGATCTCGGCATGATCACCGCGGACGACGTGATCATGGCGCTGTCGTGGTCGGGCGAGACCGTCGAGCTGAAAGATCTGATCGACTATTCGCGGCGGTTCCGGATCGGGCTCATCGCCGTGACGGCGCAGGCCGACAGCGCACTGGCCCAGGCGGCGGACGTCGTTCTGCTCCTGCCGCAGGCGCGGGAGGCTTGCCCGCACAATCTCGCACCCACGACCTCCTCGCTGATGCAGCTTGCGCTCGGCGACGTGCTGGCGATCGCGCTCTTGGAGAGCCGCGGCTTCACCGCGCTCGATTACCGGATGCTGCATCCGGGCGGACGGCTCGGCGCCATGCTCAAGTTCGTGCGCGACATCATGCACACTGGCGCGGCGGTTCCGCTGGTAGTGCTCGGCACGCGGATGTCGGAGGCCTTGGTCGAAATGTCGACCAAGAGCTTCGGCTGCGTCGGCATCACCGATCCGGGCGGCGGCGCCCTGCTCGGGGTGATCACCGACGGCGATCTGCGCCGCCACATGCGGCCGGACCTGCTCGACGCGCGGGTCGAGCAGGTCATGACCCGCGCGCCCAAGACGCTGCGCGCCGACCAGCTCGCGAGCGAGGCGCTGGAGCTGTTCAATTCCTCGAAGATCACCGCCGCGATCGTGATCGACGATGGTGAGCCGATCGGCATCGTGCACCTCCACGATCTGTTGCGGGCCGGCGTGGCCTGACTTCTCGCGGCGCCGGGCCCGCGCGGTACCGCAAAGCGCACCCGCAATTCCGCCCCGCCCGGCTCGCCGGCGAGTGTCGTTGCCGTGGTTGACGAGCGAGCGCGGGCAGCTGTCGCCGACCAGTGCAGCAACGGCCGACCTCTCGGTGCGCGAACGCAATTTGGACTAAGTTCTTGAACCACGTTTGGTGACGGCGGCAAATTCCGCAACGCGTTTGCCGAGCGCCCGAGCGGACTCTAATGCCTTCTCGTCGATGCCGGGCGAATCAGGCCCAGTCGTCGCGCTCGCGCCAAAGGCGCCTCCTCCGCTCACGATACTCATTTGGTTTACGAGCATCGCGGCGTGAATGGCTTGCATTGTGACTTCCTTGCCGTTCGAAATCGCTGCTCCGGTTACGAATGCGCCGCCAACTTTGTTACGCATCTTGAGTTCGCGGAACAGGCCGAACTTGAGCGACCAGTTGTCGAAGAACGTCTTTACCTCACCTGACATGCTCGCGAAATAGACGGGGGAGCCAACGATGACCGCATCGGAGGCCAATAGATCATCCGCTACCACTTCGCCGACCCGCTTTAGGACGACGTTTGCGCCTGCGACAGACCTGGCGCCCTCGGTAATTCCGTGGGCCATCTTTTCGGTGTTTCCGGTGACCGAATGGTAGACAACAAGGACGTTCACTCCGACGGCAGGGGCTTGCGCTTGGGTGGGTTTGACGGCGAGAAGAACGGCCGCCGCAGATGCTGCTCCAGCAGTCTCCAGGAATTTCCGCTTGTTCATGTTGAATCCCTCCCTTGAGCTACTCGCATACTCGAGGCGCGGATATTGCGCTTGCCGGATGCTGGTGGCTAGCCCAGCAAGGGGTAGGCATGCTGTTGCGAACCAAACCCGCGCGCTGTCGTTCTCGCGGACGTCTCAAATCCACCCGCGCAGCTCGCGGAACGCGAGGTGGCGCAGCAGCGCCATGCCGGCTCCGCTGTCGTTGAGGCACGGAATCGCGGCGAAATTCTTTCCGCCGTGGTGGCGGAAGATCTCGGCATTCTCGCCGGCGATCTCCTCGAGCGTCTCCAGGCAGTCCGCCGCAAAGCCCGGCATCACCACTGCCAGATTCTTCACGCCGCGCTCGGCGAGCGCTTCGACCGTCGCGTCGGTATAGGGCGTGAGCCATTCCGCCGAGCCGAACCGCGATTGGAAGCTCATCGGCAACCTTTCTTCGTCGAGCTCGAGCCGCGCGCGCAACAGCCGGGCCGTTGCGGCGCAATGGTCCTGGTACGGATCGCCCTTGAGGACATATTCCTTCGGCATGCCGTGGAAGGAAACCAGGATCGCCTCCGGCTTGAACGCGAGCTTGACGAGCTCCGCCTCCAGCAAGGAAGCGACCGCGTCGATATACACCGGATCGTCGTAATAGGGCGGCAGCACCCGGATCGCCGGCTGCCGGCGCATCTGCATCAGCGCCTCGAACGCCTTGTCGCACACGGTCGCGGTCGTCGCCGCCGCGTATTGCGGATAGAGCGGCATCAGAAGAATCCGCTCGCAACCGGATGCTTGCAGCGCTTCGAGCCGCGACGCGATCGAGGGATTGCCGTAGCGCATCGCCCAGTCGACGCGGACGCGGTCCCCGAGCGCCGGCGTTGCGGCGAGCTTCTCCGCTTGCGAGCGCGTGATGGTTTTCAGCGGGGATTCGTCGAGCTCCCGGTTCCAGATTTTGTCGTAGTCGCGGCCTTTCCGGCGCGGCCGGACCGAGAGGATGATCAGATTGAGGATGAGCCACCATTTGATGCGGTTCTCCTCGATCACCCGCCGGTCGGAGAGAAACTCGGCGAGATAGCGCCGCATCGACCAGTAATCGGTGGCCTCGGGGGTGCCGAGATTGACCAGCAGCACGCCGATGCGCCCGGCCGCGCCCGGCGGATGCTCAGCCGTAGCTGCGCTCATCGGCGATGATCTTGCCGTCGTTGGGGAGGCTGCCGGGCTCGACGAGCTTCACGCGTCCGCGCAGCTTGGTCACGGCCTGCAGGCTTGCGGCGAGCGCCTCGTCGAGGCCTGCGCACGCGCCGCGGCATTCGGCCAGGAGCGTCATCACGTCCTGCTCCGCCTCGCGGGTGACCGCGAGCCGGACCCGGCCGAGCTCGGGATGGCGCTTGACGATCTCCGCGACCTGGCCCGGATGCACGAACATGCCCTTGACCTTGGTGGTCTGGTCCGCACGCCCCATCCAGCCCTTGATGCGCAGGTTGGTGCGGCCGCACGGCGAACGCCCGGCGAGCACGGCGGAGAGATCGCCGGTGGCGAGCCGGATCATCGGGTAATCGCGATTGAACGAGGTCACCACCACTTCGCCGACTTCGCCGTCGGCGACCGGATCGCCGGTGCCGGGCCGCACGATCTCGACGATGACGGTCTCGTTGACGATCATGCCTTCGCGCGCCTGGCTCTCGTAGGCGATGAGGCCGAGGTCCGCCGTTGCATAGCACTGCAGCACCTTGACGCCGCGCGCGGCGAGCTCCTGGCGCAGCGACGGCGGCAGCGCCGCCCCGGAGACGAGCCCGCGCTCGAGCGAGGCGGCGTCCCGGCCGAGCTTTTGCGCGGTATCGAGCAGGATCTTCAAAAAATCCGGCGTGCCGGTGTAGCCGCTCGGCCTGAGGATCGCGATTGCGTCGACCTGTTGCTCGGTGTTGCCGACGCCAGCCGGGATCACCGCGCAGCCGAGCGCATGCGCGCCCGACTCCAGGATGAAGCCGCCGGGCGTAAGATGATAGGCGAACGCGTTGTGCACGATGTCGCCGGCGCGGAAGCCGGCCGCATGGAGCGCGCGCGCCGCCCCCCACCAATCCTTGCCGTGGCCTTCCAGCTCGAAGATCGGACCGGGCGACATCAACAGGCGCTTGGCCTTGCCGGGCGGCGTGACGGCGAAACCGGCGAACGGCGGCTCTTGGTGCTGCAGCTCCTGGAGATCGGCCTTGCGCAGCAGCGGCAGCGCGGCGAGCGCTTGGCGCGAGCGCACCGATTTCGGATCGATGCCGACGAGCTGCCTTGCCCAGCCCGGCGCCCGCATGGCGTTGGCGATCGCATCGGGCAATTGCGAAAAAAGCTCGCGCTCGCGCGCTTCCGGATCGCGCGTTTCGAGCGAATCGTAGAATTCCGGTTTCTGCCCGCCCGATTCAGCCATCGAATTCGTGCATCCCATCAGCCCGGGGCTTCACACGGCCGCGCCGTCCGGGGCCGTGAAGGCCGCGTCGAGAACGTTGCCGGTGTTGCGCGTCGCGGCCGGCTCGAACAGCACGATGTGGGCCTCCTCGTCGGCCGCGGTTCGATGCTCGATGCCGCGCGGCACCACCAGGCACTCGCCCGGACCGAGCTCGACCACATGGTCGCGGAATTGGACGCGGAAGGAGCCTCTCCATACCAGGAAGAACTCGTCCTCGCTGTCGTGATGGTGCCACGGAAACGTGCCCGCGACCTTGACGAGCTTGATCTCCTGGCCATTGAGCGCCGCGACGACCTTGGGGCGCCAATGCTCGGAGAAGCGCGAGAACTTTTCGTCCAGACGGAATTTTTCGGGCATGGCACTACTACGTTGCCGCCTCGCTCCGGCCGAGTGCCCCGGATCGGGTCCGGGGCAGGCTCCGCGCGAGACTTGCCCCCGCGAAAGCGGGGGGCCGGAATCCATGAACACCGACGCCGAATTCCGCACGGGCCGTGATCATGGGTCCCGGGTTCCCTCGCTTGGCTCGGGCCCCGGGACGACAGGCTCCGTCCTGCATCATCACGCCAGCCAGCGCTTGCGGCGCTTGTAATGCTTGCCTTCGCGGAAGGATCTGCGCTTGCCCTCCGCGACGCCGAGATAGAATTCCTTGACGTCCTCGTTTTCGCGCAGCGCCGCCGCCTCGCCGTCGAGCACGATGCGGCCGTTCTCGAGAATGTAGCCGTAGCCCGCGTAGCGCAACGCCATATTGGCGTTCTGCTCGGCGAGCAGGAACGAAACTTTCTCGTTCTCGTTGAGGCTTTTGACGATCCCGAAAATCTCGTCGACGACCTGCGGCGCCAGCCCCATCGACGGCTCGTCGAGCAGGATCATCTTCGGGTTCGACATCAGCGCGCGGCCGATCGCGCACATTTGCTGCTCGCCGCCCGACGTATAGCCCGCCATCGCCTGGCGGCGCTCGCGCAATCGCGGGAAATAGCCGTAGACCTTGTCGAGGTCGCGCCGGATCGCGGCGGCGCCGTCGCGGCGCGTGAACGCGCCGGTGAGCAAGTTCTCCTCGATGGTGAGATGCCCGAAGCAGTGCCGGCCCTCCATCACCTGGATGCAGCCGCGCCGCACCAGATCGTTGGGGGAGAGCGCCTGCACTTCCTGACCGTCGAACCCGATCGAGCCCTTGGTCACCTCGCCGCGCTCCGACTGCAGCAGGTTGGAGATCGCCTTGAGCGTCGTGGTCTTGCCGGCCCCGTTGGCGCCGAGCAGCGCCACGATCCCGCCCCGCGACACCTCGAGCGAGACGCCTTTGAGCACCAGGATGACGCGGTCGTAGATGACTTCGATGTTGTTGACCGACAGAATGGTCGCGGCGCTTGCGCTGATGTTCGCTGCTGCGGAGCCGATCGGCTCGACGGCGGTCATGGCAAGCTCCGCTTGCGCAGGACAGACGACGGACGACAGAAGACGAAATGAGCTCCGTCGTCCGTCATCCGTCGTCTTTGTCAGACCTACGACGACTTGTCACAAGGCTCGGTGCGCTTCGGCCAGCCGGCGTTGGCACCGACGTACTCCTTGGCCTGGGATTCGATCAACGGCATCACCTTGTCCTTGATCGGCTCGATCCACTCCGAGGCCTTGGTCCACTTGGTGCCGTCCCATTGCGCCAGGTAGATCCCGTGGTGCCCGTTGTGATCGGAGCACGAGACGTTGATCGGCGCCGCGAAGTTTTCGAGCCCGATCTCCTTCCAGCGCGCCTGGGCGATCTTGAGCGTCTCCAATCCGCGCCGCACGTCCTCGCCGGAAACCTGCTTCTTGCCGGTGAGCTGCTGGGCGGTGCGGATCGCCTCGGCGATCAGCACCGAGTTGAGCACGCCGCGGTTGTAGAGATTCTCGCCGACCTTGTCGCGGCCGACCTGGCTCTTGCCCTTGTCGACCACGTATTTGAGGATGTCCTGAATCGCCGGGAAGCCGGTGCCGACCGCATTGATGTCGAGCGAGCTGTAGCCCTTGGCATCGGTGCCGGCCGCACGGGCGTCGTCATCGCCGCCCGACCACCACACGCCGACCAGGCGGTCCATCGGAAAGCCGGCCTTGGCCGCCTCCTTGACCGCGGTGGGGTTCATGGCGCCCCAGCCCTGGAGGTAGATCCAGTTGGGCCGGTCGCGGCGGATGTTGAGCCACAGCGAGGACTGGTTCTGCATCTCCGAGCCCGGCACCGGGTAGAGCTTGAGCTCGAAGCCGTAATCCTTGGCCAATTGCTCGAGCAGCGGAATCGGCTCCTTGCCGTAGGGCGCATCGAGATAGACCAGCCCGAGCTTCTTGCCCTTGAGCTTGTCGAACCCGCCCTCGACCTCGGCGGCATGTTTGACGAACACCGAGGCGCCGTCCCAATAGGTCGCCGGCGGATTGAAGATCCAGGGGAACTGATTGCCGTCGGCCGACGGCGACAGGCCGTAGCCCATCGACAGGATCGGGATCTTGTCGACCGCCGCCTTCGGAATCAGCTGCAGCGTGATGCCGGTCGAATACGGATTGACCACCACCGGGCCCTTGCCCTTGATCGACTCGTAGCACTCGATGCCCTTCTTGGTGTCGTAGCCGGTCTCGCATTCCTCGACGATGATCTTCACCCCGCCGATGCCCCCGTCGCGCTCGTTGAGCATGTTGAGATAATCGGACATGCCGTTGGCGATCGGCGTTCCGGAACCGGCGTAGGGACCGGTGCGGTAGCTGAGCAGCGGGACGTAGATTCCGTCGGCGGCATAGGCGGTCGCAATCGCGGCGGGGACACCCAGGGTGACCGCGACCGTCGTGCCGAGCACTAGGCCTTTGAGATTCATCGAATTTCCTCCTTTGTTGCGCGCCGGCTGTGAACGTCGGCCGCCTCTCGGGCCCTCGCCTCAAGGTCGCGAGCGAGGGAGATTCCGTTCCGCCGGGTTCCTGGCGGCACCCGTGGGGAATTCAGGCCTGAGTGTGCACCATCGCCACACAAAGCGATACGGTCATTTCCAAGGCACCAAGCCGACCAACTAAGCGCCTTGAATTGCCGTTGTTTTCCCCCTGTACCCGAAAGCGGGGGCGCCATCGGATCGGAGCAAATGGGCTGCAAAGATTCCGGAATGCCGATGGAAACTCGCGAAAATCCCGCGAAATATGTTCGTATCCAGTTCACGCCCTTGATGTTCGGAGCAGGGATGCAATGATCGAGGCCGGTCCGGTTTTGCCGTGACAAACAACCGAGATCCCGAGCAATGCCAGAGCCTCATCCATGAGTTGTTTTTCCGGCGGTCGCGACCATCCTGAAAGCTCGTTCGGGAGCGAACGTGCGAGCCTACCGCAATGATCATGGTGCTCCGGCGCTGGTTCATTCCATCGGACCAACTCGAGGAGTTCCGAGAAAGATGGCGCGTCGAGATCAAGCCCGAGCTCGAGCGCCAACCCGGCTGCATCCGTATCGAGATCTACGAGTCGAGCATAAGAGGTCACTGGGTCACTTCGGTCTTGTGGCGGGATGAGGATTCCCGAATGCGGGCGTTGCAGCAGCTCTCCGGGCTTTACAACGCATTTCGGCAGTATGAACGTTTTGAGGCCGAAGTTCTCACGCTGCGCCCCGAACAGTAATTCCGGCGCTTCATCGAATCCGAAAGGAAAACCACGCTGTATCGCTCCGCAGTGCAGCGACGCTCCCGTTCGTGACTAATTCAGGCGGAGCGCATATCATCGGGGTCGGGGGCTGAAACATTCGCGTCGTAAAGCCCATGTCTCCCGGTGATGATCCATCGAAATCGGTTTTGCCTCGGGAAATCCCGAACTGCGACCAGTGCGGAAAGCCGACGAGCCTCCTTACCGTCATTCCCCGTCTTGGCGACAGTCCGACTTACCGGATTTTCGAATGTCAGTCTTGCAATGTCCTGAAGTGGATCGCCGAGCAAATCACCTGAAACGATGTTGTTGAAAGACGGATCCTCAGTACGGAAACGGCCATACCCTCAGCTTCTGCTTGGCGATTTGCCACAGCCGGGCGAGCCCGTTGGGCTCCGCGATGAGGAAGATCACGATCAAGGATCCCAGGATCATGAAGGTCAGGTGCTCGACCGTCGCCGGATGAATCGGCAAGCCCAGGGTCTCGGGCACGGCGCGCAACAGGATCGGCAGGATGAAGATCAGGGCCGCCCCGAAAAACGCGCCGATCAGGGTTCCGAGCCCGCCGATGATGATCATGAACAGGATCAGGAAGCTCTGGTCGATGGCGAAGACGTCGGCCTCGGCTCCGCCGTACCACAGGAACACCATCATGGCGCCGGCGACGCCGCAGTAGAACGAGGACACCGCGAAGGCCAGCAGCTTGGTGCGCAGCAGCCGGATGCCGATGAGCTCGGCGGCGATATCCATGTCGCGGACCGCCATCCACATGCGCCCGATGCGGCCGCGCACCAGGTTGGAAGCGAGCCAGGTCATCAGGGTGACGATGCTCAGCACGACGAAATACCGGGTCAGCGGCGTTGCGTTGGGTCCGGTCAGCGTCACGCCGAACGAGGTCCGCTGCGGCACCTCGAGGGCACCCGAGACGCTGTAGTTGAACAGCCACGGGATGCGAATGAAGCACCATTGCAGGAAGAACTGCGCGGCGAGCGTCGCCACCGCCAGATAGAAGCCCTTGATCCTGAGCGAAGGCAGCCCGAACAGCACGCCGACCGCCGCCGAGAAGCATCCCGAGGCGAGGATCCAGATGAGCACGCTGACGTTCGGGAAGGCGGTGGTGAGCTTGTAGCAGGCATAGGCGCCGACCCCCATGAAGGCGCCGGTGCCGAGCGAGAGCAGGCCGGTATAGCCGGTGAGCAGGTTGAGGCCGATCGCGGCGAGCGAGAACACCAGGAACGGGATCATGATGGCGTTGAGCAGGAAGGCGTTGCCGGCCGCCGGGATGAGGACGAACGCCACCGCCAAGATGACCGCGATCCCGATCCGGTCCTGCAGGATCGGGAACACCGCCATGTCGGCGGCGTAGCTGGTCTTGTATTGCCCGGCCTCGCGGTAGAGCATCGCGTTCTCTCAGATCCGCTCGATGAGCTTTTCGCCGAACAAGCCTTGCGGCCGGAACACCAGGAATCCCAGCGCGATGACGTAGGCGAGCCAGCTCTCGATGCCGCTGCCGAGCAGCGGCCCCCAGTAGAATTCCCCGAGCTTCTCGCCGATGCCGATGATCAGTCCGCCGACGATGGCGCCGGGGATCGAGGTGAACCCGCCCAGGATCAGCACCGGCAGCGCCTTGAGCGCGATGATCTGCAGCGCGAAGGAGACTTCCGAGCGGGCGCCCCACATGATGCCGGTCGCGAGCGCGACGATGCCGGCGGTGAACCACACGATCACCCAGATCTGCTCGAGCGAGATGCCGACCGAGAGCGCCGCCTTGTGGCTGTCGGCGACCGCGCGCAGCGCCCTTCCGATCCGGGTCTTCTGGAAGAACACGGCGAGGATCGCGACCATGAGCGAGGCGATGATCGCCGCGGCGATGTCGATCTTCTGCAGCGACACGAAGCCGCCCAGCGTCTTGAACTCGACGGCGCCGGTCGGCAGATACAGCTCGCGGGCGATCATGATCTTCGGATTGCCGCCGAACACCAGCTCGCCGAAGCCGATGAGGAAATAGGTGATGCCGAAGGTCGCCATGAACAGGATGATGTCGGATTGATTGACGAGCGGGCGCAGCACCAGGCGCTCGACCGCGACCGCCAGCACCAGCATCACCACCACGGTGAGCGCCAGCGCTAGGAACGCCGGCACGCCGCGCTCGTTGAGGCCGACCAGGGTGAGCGCCGCGAACACCACCATGATGCCTTGCGCGAAATTGAAGACGCCCGAGGCCTTGAAGATCAGCACGAAGCCGAGCGCGATCAGCGCATAGAGCACGCCGCCGACCAGGCCCTCCCACAACGTCTGCACCAAGAGATCCGGCGCCGCGCCCATCTGCACGAACGGATCGAGGAAGATCTTGTAGAGCAGATCCATCCGGGCGGCTCACGCGGCGCGGCTCCCTCCCCCCTTGTGGGGGAGGGTTGGGGAGGGGGGTGTTTGGCGCCGCAATGCTTGATACCTCCCTCCCGGCTCGCTTCGCGAGCCGACCTCCCCCACAAGGGGGGAGGTAACCGGAGCGAGACGCGGCGCATGCGCAATGACCCTGCGTGTAGTGGGAGGATGCAGCGCGTTCGCCGCACGGGCGCTGGCAAGCATCACACGCTGACCCCATGCGGCTCGCCCAGATAGGCGCGGATCACGTTCTTGTCGCGCTTGACCTCTTCGGGCACCGCGTCGGCGATCTTTCTGCCGTAATCGAGCACGACCACCCGGTCGGAGAGATCCATCACCACGCCCATGTCGTGCTCGATCAGCGCGATCGTGGTGCCGTAATGGTTGTTCACGTCGAGGATGAAGCGCGACATGTCCTCCTTCTCCTCGAGGTTCATGCCCGCCATCGGCTCGTCGAGCAGCAGCAGATCCGGCTCCATGGCGAGCGCGCGCCCGAGCTCGACCCGCTTCTGCAGCCCGTAGGGCAGCCGGCCGACCGGAGTTTTGCGGATCGCGGCGATCTCCAGGAAATCGATGATCTCCTCGACCCGCTTGCGGTGCTCGACCTCCTCGGCAAGCGCCGGGCCGTAGCGCACGAGCTGCCACACCAGGCCGCGGTGCATTTTCAGCGACCGTCCCGCCATGATGTTGTCGAGTGCGGTCATGCCTTTGAACAGGGCCACGTTCTGGAACGTGCGCGCGATGCCGCCCGAAGCCGCCTCATAGGGCCGCATCTTCCGGCGCGCCGCGCCGCGGAAAATGATTTGCCCGTCCTGCGGCTGATAGAAGCCGTTGATGACGTTGAGCATCGAGGTCTTGCCGGCCCCGTTCGGGCCGATGATGGCGCGGATCTCGCCCTTGCGGATATCGAAGGAGACCTCGACCAGCGCCCGCACGCCCCCGAACGCCAGCGACACCCGCTCGACCGAGAGCAGCACCTCGCCTGCGGCCACGTCGCGGGCCGAGGGCGCTCTCATGCTGCCACTCCACTGCTCGCACGGGCGAGCAACTCGGCGCCCTTACCCTGCCGCCCAGCCGAACCCGGGTGTTCCCGGGTTCGACCAATCATATGATTGGTCCAAGTCGGAAACATCCGACTTGGACTGGCGGGGAGGGTCGACGCGCCGCGCCGCGCGCTGCACGTCGGGGTGGGGGGAATATTTCTTGCGCTGCGTTTGCATCGCCCCCCACCCCTGGCCCCTCCCCTCCGCTTCGCGGGGGGAGGGGAACCGGCGACGCCGAGGTTCATGCGGCCTGCTCCAGGTCGCGGGCAGGCGCCGGGTAGACCTTCACGTCGCGGATCGCGACGCGCGCGCGGATCACGCCCTTGCGGCCGTCCTCGAAGGTCACCGCGGTGGCAATGTCGGCTTGCTGCGAGCCGTCGTAGAGCGCCTGGACCAGCGGGGCATACCGCTCGCCGATGAAGCCGCGCCGCACTTTCTGGGTACGGGTGAGCTCGCCGTCATCCGCATCGAGCTCCTTGTGCAGCACCAGGAAGCGCCGGATCTGCGCCCCGGCCATGACTGCCTCCCCGACCAGCGACCGGTTCACCTCGTCGATGTGGCGCTCGATCATGTCGTAGACCAGCGGATGGCCGGCGAGCTCCTGATAGGAGCCGTAGACGACGTTGTTGCGCTCGGCCCAGCTGCCGACCGCGACCAGATCGATGTTGACCATGACGCAGACGAAATCGCGCTTGTCGCCGAGCGCCACCGCTTCCTTGATGTTCGGATAGAACTTGAGCTTGTTCTCCAGATATTTCGGCGCGAACAAGGTGCCGTCGTCGAGCCGGCCGACGTCCTTGGCCCGGTCGATGATCTTCAGATGCCCGGTCTTCGCATCGAAGAAGCCGGCGTCCCCGGTATGCACCCAGCCGTCCGGCGTCCGCACTTCCGCGGTCTTTTCCGGATCCTTGTAATAGCCGGTGAACACGCCCGGCGAGCGGAACAGCACTTCGCCGCTCTCCGAGATCTTGATCTCGACCTCGGGCGAAGGCTTGCCGACCGTATCGGCAAAAATCTCGCCGTCCGGCTGCGCGGTGATGTAGACGGAAGCCTCGGTCTGTCCGTAGAGCTGCTTCAGGTTGATGCCGAGCGCGCGATAGAAGCCAAAGATCTCCGGCCCGATCGCCTCGCCGGCCGTATAGGCGACGCGGATGCGCGACAGGCCGAACCGGTTCTTCAGCGGCCCGTAGACCAGCACATCGCCCAGCCGGTACAGCAACCGCGCGTACAGCGGCACCTTCTCATGATTGAGAATCTTCTCGCCCCAGCGCCGCGCCACGCCGATGAAGAAATGGAACATGTTCTTCTTCAGCGCGCCGGCG
>WNFW01000276.1_pt1 | contig 31748 bp, 22 predicted proteins | sample 5400131 | NCBI WGS metagenome assembly WNFW01 (sample SAMN13153362, study PRJNA577476) | soil metagenome | isolation source: 20 cm soil or saprolite under grassland replicate 1 | place: USA:California | collected 2016-06-15 | reverse complement strand
CGATGACGCAGCGCTCCGGATGGGACGCGGCGCCGGATTGGATCTCGCTCATGGTGAGACCCGACGAGCTTGACGCGATGATCACGTCGGGCGGCAGCAGTTCGTCGAGCTGCCCGTAGAGCTTCTTCTTGAAATCGATCCGCTCGGGCCCGTTCTCCTGCACGAGGTCGACGCCGGCGACCGCTTGCGCGAGCGCGGGGGTGAACTTCAGGTTCGACTGCGACGCCCCGGGCGAAAGGCCCAATCTCTCCAGCGCCGGCCAGGCCTTCTCCACGAACTTCCGCAGCGCGGTTTCCGCGTTCGGCGCGACGTCAGTCGCGACGACCTGCAGTCCCTTGGCGAGGAACAGCGAGCTCCAGCTCGCGCCGATCACGCCGGTTCCGATGATGCCAATGCGGCGAATGGGTTTGTCGGTCATGTCAATCTCCAATCGGTTTGTTAGACTTCGACATAGGCGATGCCGGTGAGGTTGCCCTGGGCGTAGAGGAAGTTGCGCTCGTTCGCTTCATATTGGTTTGTCAGACTTCGGCGTAGGCGATGCCGGTGAGGTTGCCCTGGGCGTAGAGGAAGTTGCGCTCGTTCGTTCCGTCGAGGTCGGCGGAATAGACCGAGCCGGCAAAGTCGGTGACGAACATCCGGTTGCCCGGGACGTCGAGGGCGACGCCGATCCCCTCCATCAGGTGGGTGATCAGGATCTCGGGCTCCGTCTTTTTCCCGTCGATCGGCGCGCGATTGACCGTGTTGCCGCGCGGAGGATCGCCGCGATCGGTCCAGTAGAGGACGCGGTTGGTCGGATCGAGCTCGAGGTCGATGGGTTCCGGCAAGCGATCGAACAGCACCTCGATGTCGGAGCGGTTCGCCGGGCTCTCGCCCTTTGGGATGTTGATGTTGGCGCGGCAGAGACGGCCCAGTCCGCCTTTCGTCGGACCCTTTTGCGTCCAGTAGATTTTCTCGTGCTTGGGATCGATGGTGATTCCGACGCACCACCGCGTCTCATCGCGGCGGTCCTTGTCGCCCCGGCCGGTCTCGACCAGCGTTTCGACGTGCGAGCCGTCGAGATCCGCACGCATCACCCGCATCCCCTCGCGGTCGCTCCAATAGAGCTTACCGTTTTCCTTATCGAGGTGGATCTGTTTCGGCGTGTGCGTGATGCCTTGCGGAACGATGATCCTGCGGTTCCTGCCATCTAGGTCGGCGCGCTCGATCGAGCCGTCGTCGAGGCTGGGGACGCCCATGTTGGTCCAATAGATATGACCCGCCTCCGCATCCACGACGATGCCGTCGGGAAGGTGGCAATCGGTGACGATGGTCTTGCGGTCGGAGCCGTCGGGATTCATCGAGTGAATGCAGTTGCCGCTCAATTCGAGCAGGAATAATCGGCCGGACCGGGTGCCACCCGATGAAGTCTTCGATTTGGTTGCTTCGACTACGCTCATAGTCTGTCCTTCCGTGTTACAGTTGCGTCTCGATTCCGCGCGACTAGCCGGGGAGCTCCAGGTTCAACGCGTGTCCCATTTTCTGCTTCTTCGTCTGCAAATAGGGCAACGAGTGCACCGTCGGACCGACCTCGCAGGGAAGCCGCGCGACCACCTCGATGCCTGCGTCGCTGAGCGCGCGCACCTTGCGAGGATTATTGGTCAGCAGGCGAACGCGTTTAATGCGAAGGTCGTGGAGGATCGCCGCCGCCAGGCTGAAGTCCCTGAAGTCCGCCTTGAACCCAAGCGCATGATTGGCCTCGATCGTGTCGATTCCCGCGTCCTGCAGCTCGTAAGCCTGCAATTTGGCCATCAGGCCGATGCCGCGCCCCTCCTGGTACTCATAGATGACCAGTCCACGGCCTTCCTGCGCGATCGCCTGCATGGCGAGCTTCAATTGGCCGCCGCAGTCGCAGCGCAGCGAGCCGAACACCTCGCCGGTGAGGCATTGCGAGTGGATGCGCACTAACGGCGCCCCCTGCCGCAGGTCGCCGAGCACGATGGCGAGCGCCGTTTCGACGTTTTGAGCGCCTGTCCCCACATCGCGTTCGTATCCCATCGCCTCGAACATGCCCCACTTGGTCGGCAAACGGGTCGACGCGATCCGCCACAGCGCGCCGGTTTGCGCCGTTGCTCCCGTCCTGTTTTCGTGTGTGGACATTGGCATCGACCGTGTTTGCGACGGCACGGACCTATTCGGCCGCGACAGGCGTCGTCGTCTTGGTGAAATTTGGCGGACGCTTCTCGAGGAACGCTGACAGCGCTTCCTTCGCTTCTGCGGAGCGCACGCGTTCGCTGAACTCGCGGTTTTCGATTTTCACGGCCGCTTTGATCTGGCCAATGAAAGCCTGCTTCATGAGTCGTTTGCAGGCCCGCAATGCGCCGATTGGCTTTGCCGCCAGCTTCTGCGCAGTTGCGGTTGCGGTCGCCAGCTCGTACCGGTCGGGCACCACGCGGGTTACGAGGCCGACCTCCGCCGCCCGCGCGGCAGCGAAGGGCTCACCCAGCAAGATCAATTCGGCAGCCCGGATCTGTCCCATGCGCGCCGGCACCGAGCAGCTCGATCCGAACTCCGGCACGAGCCCGAGATTGACGAACGGCAGCTGGAATTTTGCGCTCTCGCCCGCGTAGACGAAATCGCAGTGCGTCAGCATTGTGGTTCCGCCGCCGATCGCCGCGCCCTGCACGGCCGCGACGATGGGCTTGTCGAAATCGATGAGCGCGTTCATCAGGCGGGCCTGTGGGGACTCGCCCGGCCCGGGCGGATTCTTGAGAAAATCTCCCACGTCATTGCCGGCGCAGAACGCGTCTCCGGCGCCGTGCCACAGCACGACACGGACTGCCTCGTCGTCGGCGGCCGCGCGGAAACTGTCCGCCAAGCTCGTGTACATGGCCGCCGTCATCGCGTTCTTCTTGTCCGGGCGATTCAGTTCGACCCGCAGGATGCCGCCGGTACGCTCGGTGACGATGTCGCTCATTGTCTGCTTCCTTGTTCGCGGTTTCGGCCGCTAGGCCGCGCGTTCCTTTGCTTTCGGCACGGCGCCGCTTGCGCGCAGGCCGTCGATGTCCTTCGCGTCAAATCCCAGCTCCCGGAGGATCTCTTCGTTGTGCTCGCCGAGGTTGGGCGCGCGCCGCGCCGGAACCTTGGCGACGCCGTGCACCTGAATCGGGCTGCTGATCGTCGAGGTCAGCTTGCCGCCGGCGCCTTCGAGCGGAACCACGATGTCGTTTGCCCGCAGCTGCGGATCGTTGATCACCTCTTGCGGCCCGCGCACGGCGCCGAACGTGATGTGCACGCCGTTGAAAACCTCGTACCAATGCGCCATCGGCTGTGCGCCGAAAGCTTCGTCGAGAATGGCGGTGAGCTGCCGCATGTTGGCCGTCAGCTTTGCCGGATCGGAGAACCGCGCGTCCGTCAGGAGGTCGGGGCGGCCGATCGCTTTCGCCAGGGCCGCCAACTTGTCGGGCGTGACGATGAGAACGAACCAGGTGTCGTCGGCGGCGCGATACACGTTCAACGCCGCGTTCGCGGGATTCTTGCGATCGTGCAGCCCGTAGAACTTCGCGCCGGCCAACGCGGCCTGGATCGAAACGCTCGCGGACCAGACACCCTCGGCGAGCAGCGAGGTCGTGACATACGACCCCTTGCCGGTGCGCTCGCGGCGGTAGAGCGCGGTAACGATCGCCGAATAGAGGCCGACCGCGGTGGCATTGTCGCCGCTGCCGGCCACCGGCCAGGTCGGCGGCGCGCCGGCATCGCGCGTCATCGACAGCAAACCGCTGCGCGCCCAGTATGAAGTGATGTCGAAGCCCGGAAGGTCGGCATCCGGCCCCTTTTCGCCGAAGCCCGTGACGTCCGCATAGATCAGGCGCGGGTTCCACAGCACCACGTCGTCATATTCGAGCTTCAGTCGCTTGCGTGCGGGGTGCGGCGTATTGACGATGAGCACGTCGGCCCACGTGACAAGCTCCTGGAGGACCTGCTGGGCGCTGGGCGATTTCAGATCGAGCGTGATGCCGCGCTTGTTGCGGTTGGCCAGATGCCACGGATAGGCATCCTCTGCTTGCGGCTGCGGCGGGATCTTGTGCCCAATTCTCCAGAGGTCGCCGCTCGGCGGCTCGACTTTGATGACGTCGGCGCCGAAGTCGGACAGGATCACCGCGGCGCTGGGACCCGCGATGAAGCTCGCCAAGTCCACCACCTTCAGTCCGGAGAAAATGTTGTCGCTTGCCATTTGGATCTCTCCTGAATCTTCGCGCTTGGCGCGTTTTCTTCACCGTCCCTGGAACTGGGGCACGCGCTTTTCGAGGAACGCCGACGTGCCCTCCTTCTTGTCTTCGGTGCCAGCGCAGAGGCCGAAGTAGGATGCTTCGAGCAGAAGGCCCTCGCCTTGGCTCGTCTCCAGCCCTTTGTTCACTGCTTCAAGCGAGAACTTGACAGCGACCGGAGCGTTGGAAGCGATCTTGTTCAGGATCGCTTCGGCGCGTGTGATGAGATCGGCCGCCGGAGCGATCTCGTTGACCAGCCCGATGCGATGGGCCTCCTGCGCGCTGATCATCTCTCCGGACAATATGAGCTGCAGGGCGCGGCCCTTGCCCACCAGCCGCGGCAGTCGTTGCGTTCCGCCGCCGCCCGGAAGGAGTCCGAGCGCGACCTCCGGCTGGCCGAACTTCGCGTGTTCCACCGCGATCCGGATGGTGCAGGCCATCGCCGTCTCGCAGCCGCCTCCGAGCGCAAAGCCGTTGACAGCCGCGATCACCGGCTTGCCGAGATTCTCGATCAGATCGAGTACGCCCTGTCCGAAGCGGCTGGACCGTTCGGCGTCGATCGCGGTCGCATGCGCGAGCTCGCCGATGTCGGCGCCGGCGATGAAGGCTTTGTCGCCGGCCCCCGTCAGGATGACGCCACGCACGGTCGGATCGTTCTGCGCATGCTCGAAGGCGGTCCGCAGATCCTGCCATGTCGGCGTGTTCAGGGCGTTGAGCACCTTGGGCCGGGTGACCGTCACATAGGCGATCGGGCCCCGCTTCTCGTAGAGGACATTCGCGAGCGTCAGTGCTGCGGTTGACGAAACGGTGGGCACCACTGCGGGCGAAGGCGTGAGTGTTGCTGTTGCCGACGACATGTTCATATCTCCGTGGGCGGCGACGAAGCGCAGGCGTGGCGGTGGTGTCACACGAATGCGCCGATGCCCGTGATGGCCTTGCCGACGATCAGATTCTGCATCTGATACGTGCCTTCGTAGGAGTACAGCGCCTCGGCGTCGGCGAAGAAGCGCGCGACGTTGTAATCGGTGACGATGCCGTTGCCGCCCAAGAGCTCGCGGCCCCATGCGACGGTCTCGCGCGATTTTGCCGTGCAGAACGCCTTCGCCAACGCCGCGTGATGGTCGCCGAGCTTGCCTTCATCATCCATCTGCGCCAACCGCATCATCAGGCACTGGCACGCGGTCACGTTGGCGAGCATCTTGGCGAGAAGATCCTGCACCATCTGAAACGAAGCGATCGGCTTGCCGAATTGCAGTCGCTCCTGGGTATATTTGAGTGTCGCCTCGAAGGCGCCCATCTGGATGCCGGTCGAGCCCCAACCCACCATGTAGCGCGTCATCCGCAGCACGCGCGCGGTGTCGCGGAAGGAATTGCCGCCTTGCAGGCGGTTCGCTTCCGGAAGTCGCACGTCCTTGAGCGTGATCTGGCCGTTCTGCACGACCTTGAGCGCGATCTTGTGTTCGATCTTCTCGACGCTGAAGCCCGGCGTCGTTTTGTTCTCGACGATGAAGCCCTTGACCTGATTGTCGGCGAGGTCGCGCGCCCAGATGATCGAGATGTCGCACCACGGCGCGTTGCCAATCCAGCGCTTCTGGCCGTTGAGGATCCAGGTGTCGCCGTCGCGCTTGGCGGTCGTGGTCAGGCCGCCGCTCGTGCCCGAACCGACCAGCGGCTCGGTGAGGCCGAAGCAGCCGATCTTTTCCCAGCGCGCCATCGGCGGCAGCCACTTCTGCTTCTGCTCCTCCGACCCGTCGAGATAGATCGAGCCCATCGCCAGGCCGCTGTGCACGCCGAAGAATGTGCACAACGAGGCGTCGACGCGCGCCAACTCCATGGCGACGACGCCGAACAGCTTCTGGCTTCCGCCGGCGCAGCCATAGCCCTCAAATCCCAAGCCGCCGATCGACAGCTCCCTAAAGGACGGCAGCAGCTCGAACGGAAACGCATCGTCGGACCAGTACTTGTTGATGATCGGCTGGACCTTGGTCTCCATGTAGGTGCGCACCTTCTTCACGATCGCCTTTTCCTCGACGGTCAAAGCATCCGCGAGCTGGTAGAAGTCGCTGTTCGGTTGAGGTAGCTGCTTCGGTACCGAAGGTTTGAGTGCTGTGGCGGTAGCCATTTGGATCTCCATTCTTTCACCTTGCCCGCGTAGGCCACTAGTTGACCCGCATGCGCTGCCGGCGCCAGTGAAGCCCGGCAAATCGCGCCAAATCGTTGCTAACGAGACGGCGGATCCGCGTGCGCCGGATCGGGTAAGATCAGCGGGCGGCTGGCATTTCTCAGGCGATGGAGGCGATCCCGGCAACGGGAGCGGTGCAGGACATCAAGCTAGGTCCGCTGATGACCGAAGACCTGGGAGGGCTTGTCGCGGACACGCTCCGCCGCCGCGGAGCAGGCCGCCCACGCTAATTTTTAGGGCGCCGTGCCGATCCCGCGCTCGACGCTCGTCTGCCGGCTATCCGGGTGGTTGCGGTTGCGCAGCGACCTGTCGATACGTTTGACGCAGCACCCTCTTGTCGACCTTGCCGACGCTCGTCTTTGCCAGACCGTCGACGAACTGGATCTTCTCGGGGATGCCGTATTTCGAGATGACACCTCGGGCCGCGAACGCCTGCAAGTGCGCCTTGATATCGGCTTCGAGCACGCGACTGGCGTGATCGCTGTCCTTGACGACGAGCGCGAAAGGCCGTTCCCCCCACTTTTCATCCGGGATCCCGATCACGGCGGCTTCCTTCACGCCGGGATACTGCCCGATCAGCTCCTCGATCTGCAGCGATGATACCCATTCTCCGCCGCTCTTGATGACATCCTTCATTCGGTCGGTAATCCGAATGGAGCCATCCGGCGTGACGACGGCGATATCGCCGGTGTGCAGGTACCCGCCGGCCCAGAGCGCTTCGGACGCTTCGGGATTGTCGACGTAACCTTGCGTGAGCCATGGCGACCGCAGCACCAGCTCGCCCGCGGTCTCGCCATCATGCGGCAGTTCCTTCATGTCCTGCCCGACAATACGTGCGTCGACCAGCGGCGCCGTGATCCCGGCACGAACGCGGAGATCCACTTCCCGCTCCGGATCGCCACCGAGGTCCTTTGTCATGACCTGCGCGACCGCGATGATCGGCCCGGTCTCGGACATTCCGTAGCTTGCGTAGACGTCGATTCCGGCTGCCAGGGCCTGCTTCGCCAACGCCTTGTGCAGCTCCGATCCGCCGACGACCATCTTCAATCCACCAAGATGAGTTTTGGCGGCGGCAGCGGCGTCGAGCAGCATCTGCAGGAGAGTAGGTACGCCATGCGTGAAGGTGACGCCCTCGGTCGCGATCAGCCTCACGAGCAATGCCGGGTCGTAGCGGCCGGGGTAGACTTTCTTCACGCCGGCAAGCGTCGCCGCCCACGGAAATCCCCAGGCGTGCACGTGAAACATCGGCGTCATCGGCATATAGACGTCGTCGCGGGAGAACCGCCCGTGCTTGCCGGCCATGCCGAGGAAGGCCAGCTCGGACAGGCAGTGGAGAACCAGCTGCCGATGACTGTAATAGACCCCCTTGGGCAGGCCCGTTGTGCCGGTCGTGTAGAAGGTGGTTGCCTGGGTATTCTCATCGAAGTCCGGAAAGCGGTAGTCCGGCGATGAAGCAGCCAGGAGCGCCTCGTACTCCCCTTCGAACGACAGGCCTGCGGTCCGCGGCGCAGAGCGATCCGACATCGCGACAAGTCGCGTCACTTTAGGGAGTTGCGGCATGAGATCTTGCAGCAGCGGGACGAACTCGTCGTTGACCAGGAGCACCGATGAGCCGGCGTGATTGATCGTGTAGGCAATTTGCTCCGGCGACAGGCGGACATTGACGGTCTGCAGCACCGCTCCCATCATCGGCACCGCAAAGAACGCCTCGAGAAATCTGTTACTGTCCCAGTCCAGCACCCCGACCGTATCGCCGGGCCGGACGCCCACTCCTGCAAGCGCGGAGGCCAGGCGGCCGACCCGCTCCCTGAGCTCGCGGTAAGTGAAGCGTCTCAAGTCTCGATAGACGATCTCCTGATCGCGAGCCTGGAGCAGCGGAGCATGCCACAAATGTTTGATGATGAGCGGATACTGATAGGCGGACTTTGCGGCCGCGATAACCCTGCCCGTCGTGTTCGGCGACGGAGGCTGCTTTGGTACCGAAGGTTTGAGTGCCGTGGCGGTGGTCATTTGGCGGTCTCCTGATGAGATCAGGGGATGTTCTCCACCATCATTTCCCAGACGTCGTGGCCTTTGCCGTGCAGCATTGCCCTGGCGCTGTAGACCGCCATCCCGACGACCGCCTCCGGTGCAACGAGGGGCGAGGGCGGCATCACCAGCTGCATTGGGTTCACCTTCACATGCAGCACCGCTGGGCCGGGCTGCGCGAGCCAAGTCTGGACGGCCTCCTCGAGATCGCCTGCCTTCGAGATGCTGTCCCCCCAAAGGCCCATCGCCTTCGCGACTTCGCCGAAGTCGGGGTTCTTCAAGTCCGTATACACCGGCACCAAGCCGGCTGCCTTCTGCTCGATCTCGACAAATCCGAGCTTGCCGTTGTCGTAGACGACGATCTTGATCGGCAAGTTTTCCTGGACCGTCGTCAGGAGATCGCCGAGCAGCATGGCGAACCCGCCGTCGCCTGCCAGACAGATCACTTGTCGGCCCGGCTGACATTTTTGCAGTCCAAGCGCCGACGCCATCCCGCCCGCCATGGTGCCGTGGAGCAAGCTGGCAAAGGTTCGCCGTTTGCCGCCGGTGTCGATATGGCGAAGCATCCAGACTGTCGCTGTCCCGTCATCCGCCGCGAACAAGGCATCCTCGGCCGCGTACTTGTTGATAACCTTCGTCAGGTAGGTGCCCGAAATGGCGGCGTCCGGACCCGACACGGTTTCAGCCTTCGCCGCCGCCACGTCCTTCTGGAAACGCTTCACATGGGCCACTAGGAACCCGTCATCCTCGTGCTGCTCTAGACGAGGTAGCAGAGCCTCCAAGGTCGCTTTGATATTGCCAACCGCCCCGATTGCGACGGGATGACGTCGGCCTATATGGGTGGGATCGATGTCGATCTGGATGATTGTCGCCCTATTTGGATAGAATTGGCTCCAAGCGAAATCTGCCCCGAGTAGGAGCAACACGTTACAGTCGAGGACGGCATGATAGCCCGCGCCCCCACCGATGATGCCTGTCATCCCGACGTTGTAAGGATTGTCATACTCGAGGAAGTCCTTGCCGCGAGACGTGTGGGCTACTGGCGCCATCAACCGCGCCGCCGTGGCGACGACCTCGTCATGGGCACCCGCGCAGCCGGCGCCTGCATAAATCGTGATCCCATCGCTCTTGTTGAGAATCGCTGCGATCTCATCGAGGTCGGCATCACTCGGGCGAATTAGCGGACGCCGCGCATGAACAGCATACGGCGCTTCGTCATGGGAGGCGGCATTGGCGACGTCCGCCGGCACGACAAGCACGGCGACACCGCGTTTCGTCAGGGCTGCCTGGCAGGCTGCGACTGTCTTGCGGCGGGCCTGCTCGGGTGTCAGGATCATCTCGCAATACACGCTGCAGCCCTTGAACACGTCATCAAAATCGATCTCTTGGATGGACTCGAATCCCAGGTCCTGCCGCACGATCTGGGTTGCGATCAGGATGACCGGCGCGCGGTTGCGGTTGGCTTCATAGAGGCCGTTGATGAAATGGAGACTGCCGGGGCCGCAGGTTCCCGCGCAGGCCGTGAGACGCCCAGTGAGCGACGCCTCGGCGGCCGCCGCGAAAGCGCCGGCCTCTTCATGCCGCACATGGACCCAATCGATCTGGCTGCGGTCGATGGCGTGGGCGATCCGGTTCATCGTGTCGCCAACGATGCCGTAGCACGTCTTCACGCCGGATGCTTGCAGCGTTTCGACCAGTAAATCGGCCACTCGCCTGCTCATAACGGCGCCTCGGCGGATGCTGCGCCAGTTGCGCGGGGTGTTCGTGGAGTGGCGGTTGCCATTTGAGTCTCCATTCTCTCGACTTGCCCGCGCTCGCCTCTAGCTAACCCCGCGCGCTTCCTGGCGCGAGTGAAGTTCGGCAAATTGCTCCAAATTCCTGCTAACGAGACTGCGGATCGTCAGATCCACACAGCGCGCACTGGCCGGCATGAGCATGCTCGCGTGAACCGCACTCGTTCCACGCTTCTTGTGTGCGATGAGCTTCTCGACCGAGATCAATATGCTGACGCGCGCTCCAGGCCGTGTGTGCTATTCTCCGCGCAGCCCCCCGTCCCCGGCTGTAACGACCAGCATTGGGGCCGTCTGGCGATGGAGATGGCCTTGGCTCGCAAATGGGCGAATAGCCGAACGCGAGGTCGCAAGCTTCACTTGACCGGCGCGAAGGCGCGCGTTGGTCGAGCTACCAAGACCCGCGCCGATCTCGAACACCAGCTCAAAGCATGCAGACGGGAGATCGCCCACGCGCGTGAGCGCCTTGCCGAGGCCACGATGCAACAAACTGCCACCTCTGAGATGCTGCGCCTCATCTCGAACTCGCCGATTCAGTCGGTGCTGGACGCGGTGGCCGAACATGCCGCACGCCTGTGCGACGCGAGCAATGCGAGGATCTGGCGCCTGGAGGACAACCTTCTTCGGCTGGTGGCTTCATACGGTGAAAGTTCGGCGACTATGGATGGCCGCGAGGGCCTTCCCGTAGACCGAGACACGGTGACTGGACGAGCCGCGTGCGATCGTCGGACGATTCATGTCCATGATATCGCCGCGGAGGACAGCGAGTACCCGGTGGGCAGCAGGATCGTGAAAGGCCAGGGTTGGCGCACCACGCTTGCGACGCCGTTGTTGCGCGAGGGTACCCCCATGGGAACAATTCTAGTACGGCGAATGGAGGTCCGACCGTTCTCCGACAAACAGATCGCGCTGCTCGAGACCTTCGCCGCCCAGGCGGCGATCGCGATCGAAAATGTGCGCCTGTTCGAAGTCGAGAAGCAACGCACACTGGCGCTTGCGCACGCCAACCGCGATCTTGCAGAACGCGAAGCGAAAATTCGGCGCCTAATCGACTCCAACATCATCGGAATTTTCATCTGGGATTTCGACGGCCGCATTCTCGAGGCCAACGACGCGTTTCTTCGCATGGTGAACTACGATCGCGAAGACCTGGTCTCGGGCCGCATGCAGTGGACAGAGCTGACGGCGCCCGACTGGCGCGACAGGAACAACGCAAGGATCGAACAGCAAAAAAACAGCGGCCACTTTCCACCGTTCGAGAAGGAATACACCCGGAAGGATGGAACTCGGGTACCAGTGCTGATGGGTGGGGCAACATTCGAAGAGGGCGGCAACCAGGGTATGGCCTATGTGCTCGATTTGACCGAGCGCAAGCGCGCCGAGGAAGCATTGCGGGAGAGCGAGGCAAAGTTCCGCGATTACGCCGAAACTGCCTCCGATTGGTTCTGGGAAATCGGTCCGGACTACAAATTCACACTGTTGACCGAGAATGCGTTTGGTTCGGACCCGGCGGAACGAATCGGCACGGCGTGCTGGGATCACGCTCTCGACCTTGAAACGGAACCGGAGAAGTGGCGGCTTGTTCGGGAAACTCTCGATGCACGTGAGCCGTTCCGCGACTTCGTCTATTGCTCCGTGGGCGGCAACGGCCTGCCAATGTACGTGAAGGCCAGCGGCACGCCGGTCTTCGACGCCAACGGAGAATTCCGTGGCTATCGCGGCACCGGCAGCGATGTGACCGAACGCAAGCGAGCGGATGAGGCGCTCCGTGAAAGTGCGGAAGCTCTGCGCCGCAGCGAAGCCTATTTGGCGGAATCGCAGAGATTGACCCACACGGGCAGTTGGGCCTGGGATCCCCGCACCGAGGAGGTGCTCTATTGTTCCGAGGAGATGTTCCGAATTTTCGGATTGGATCCGCGGAAGAGCCCGCCGGGCCGCGAGAATTTTCGCCGGCAGATCCATCCCGAGGACCGCGATCGGGTGCGCCAGAAATTCGAGCAGTGCCTTCGCGAAAGAGTGGATAGCGTCGAGGAGTATCGGGTTCTTCTGGCCGACGGAACGGTCAGGCACATCGCCTCCTCGGGCCATCCGGTCGTAGATGAAAACGGCGAGCTGATCGCGTTTATTGGCACTGCAGTAGATGTGACGGAACGCAAACGCGCGCAGGAGGAGCGTGAGAGGCTCCGCCAGCTGGAGGCAGATCTCGCGCACGTGAACCGCGTGAGCATGATGGGCGAACTGGCCGCCTCGCTGGCTCACGAGATCACGCAACCGATCGCCAGCGCGCGCAACAACGCCCGTGCGGCACTGAATTTTCTGGACCAGCGGCCGCCGAACCTCGGCGAGGTAAGGGAAGCGCTTGACTGTGTCGTTGGCGATTCCGATCGCGCCGGAGACATCATCGATCGGATCCGCGATCACATCAAGAAAGCACCTCCGCGGAAGGGTCGTTTTGATCTCAATGCCGCGATCAATGAGGTGATTGTGTTGGCACGAAGCGTAATCACCGAGAATGGCGTCTCGGTCCAGACCGGGCTTGCGGACGGGTTGTTTCCCGTTCAGGGGGATCGTGTGCAAGTGCAACAGGTCGTACTCAACCTGGTCCTGAACGCGGTCGAAGCAATGGGCTCGGTCGAAGCAGGGGCTCGAGAGCTGTCGATCAGCACCGAGCAAAACCGGACAGACGGCGTGCTCGTGGAAGTGCGCGATTCGGGGCCGGGCATTGACCCGGAACATCTCGAGCGCATTTTCGAGGCTTTCTACACCGCCAAGTCCAGCGGAACGGGGATGGGGCTGTCGATCTGCCGGTCGATCATCGATGCCCATGGAGGCCGGCTGTGGGCAGAGGCGAATGAACCTCGCGGCGCCGTATTTCAGTTTACCTTGCCCAGCGCGGGCAGCCCGGCGCCGGAGTCCGACAAATGATGCGGTCTTCGCTAAACGGCGTGTATCCGGATGGCAGCCGTCAGGTTTTGTGGGAGGACGGCGAACGCGTCTTCTGCCGAGGGTGGCGCCTGGGCGATGACGGCAACCCGAGCGCCGTGCTGGTCGTTCTGCCTGCCGGGGAGCACCCGTCGCCCTCAAGCCTCGACCGCCTCGCTCACGAATACGGATTGAAGGATGAACTGGACGGCGCGTGGGCGGTGCAGCCGCTGGAGCTCGTGCACGACGGCGGTCGCACTATGCTGGTACTCGAGGATCCCGGCGGCAAGCCCCTCGACCGGCTGCACGGCGTAGCCATGGAGGTGGGAAACTTCTTGCGGCTCGCCGTTAGCATCGCCTCGGCTCTGGGCAAGGTCCACCAACGCGGCCTCCTGCACAAGGACATCAAGCCCGCCAATATCCTGGTGAACCGCACGACTGGAGAGGTGAAGCTTACTGGGTTCGGCATTGCGTCGCGCCTCTCCCGCGAGCGCCGGTCGCCCGAGCCTCCCGAGACGATCGCCGGCACACTCGCCTACATGGCACCGGAACAGACCGGACGGATGAACCGGTCGATCGACTCCCGCAGCGACCTCTACTCGCTCGGTGTCACGCTCTACCAGATGCTCACGGGCTCCCTGCCGTTCACCGCGACCGATCCCATGGAGTGGGTGCACTGCCATATCGCCAGAAAGCCGGTGCCTCCGAGCGAGCGGCTCGAGAATGTCCCGGCCCCGGTTTCGGCCATCATCATGAGACTGCTCGTCAAGACACCCGAGGATCGCTACCAGACCGCGGGCGGCGTCGGGCGCGACCTGCGGCGCTGCCTCGCCGCATGGGAGGCGGAGCGCCGGATCGACGACTTTCCGCTCGGCGAACACGACATGCTCGACCGGCTCCTCGTTCCCGAGAAGCTCTACGGGCGCTCGCGCGAAGTCGAGACGCTGGTTACCGCCTTCGACCGGATGGTGACGGGCCGAAAGCCGGAGCTGGTGCTGGTGTCGGGGTACTCCGGCATTGGCAAATCATCGGTGGTCAACGAGCTTCATAAGGTGCTCGTGCCGCCGCGCGGACTGTTTGCGTCGGGGAAGTTCGACCAATACAAGCGCGACATCCCGTATGCGACGCTGGCGCAAGGGTTTCAGAGCCTCGTTCGGTACCTTCTCGGCAAGAGCGACGCCGAGCTGAGTGGCTGGCGTGACGCTCTGGCGGAGGCGCTGGGCCCGAATGGGCGGCTCATGATCGACCTGGTCCCGGAGCTTAAGGTCATCATCGGAGAGCAGCCGCCGGTTCCCGAGCTCCCTCCGCAGGACGCGCGAAGGCGTTTCCAGGTGGTGTTCCGGCGGTTCATCGGCGTATTCGCCCAGCGGGACCATCCGTTGGCACTCTTCCTCGACGATCTGCAATGGCTCGACGCGGCGACGCTCGATCTCCTCGAAGATCTGCTGACTCCACCCGGCGTGCCGCACCTGCTGCTGATCGGCGCGTACCGGGACAACGAAGTCACGGCGGCGCATCCGCTGACGCGCAAGCTCGAGGCAATCCGGAACGCGGGAGCGGACGTGCACGAGATCGCGCTTGCGCCGCTCGCGTGCGAAGACGTGCGGCAGCTCGTTGCGGACGCGCTTCACTGCGAGCCGGAGGACGCCGACCAGCTCGCCCGACTAGTACATGAAAAGACGGCCGGCAATCCGTTCTTCACCAATCAGTTCGTTTCTTCGCTCGCTGACGAAGGCATGCTCGTCTTCGATCATGCTGCTGCACGCTGGTCCTGGGATCTCGAGCGCATTCACGCCAAGGGATACACCGACAACGTGGTCGACCTCATGGTCGGTAAGCTGACGCGCCTGCAGGCTGAGACTCACCGGGCACTGCAGCAGCTGGCCTGTCTCGGAAACAGCGCCGAGACCGCGATGTTGTCGATCGTCCTCGGCAGTTCGGAGGGGAAGGTCCACGCGGCTCTGTGGCCGGCCGTCCGTCAGGAATTGGTGGAGCGCACGCTGGACGCATATCGGTTCGTCCACGATCGCGTCCTGGAGGCGGCTTACACGCTCATCCCCGAGGGCGAGCGGGCCGCGGAGCATCTGCGGATCGGCCGGCTGCTCGCGGCGCAGACATCGCCGGAAGCGATCGCCGAGCATGTCTTCGAGATCGTCGGCCAGCTCAATCGCGGCGCCGCTCTGATCGATTCGCCCGAGGAGCGAGAGCAGGTCGCCGAGCTGAACCTGATGGCGGGCCAGCGGGCGATCGCTTCTACCGCCTATGCCTCCGCGCTCATGTATCTGGCTGCCGGTGCCGCGCTGTTGGCCCCGGATGCGTTCGAGCGGCGGCACGAGCTCGCGTTCAGGTTGGAACTGCATCGCGCCGAGTGCGAATTCCTGACGGGCGACGTCGCGGCGGCAGAGAACCGATTGAACCTACTGTCGGCCCGCCCGACAGGCCTCGTCGATCTCGCTGCGATGACCTGCCTGCGGGTGGACCTCCTCACGACGCTCGGACGGAGTGACTCCGCCGTCGACGCATGCCTCAACTATCTCCGCCACGCCGGCATCCCGTGGTCGGCGCACCCGACGAACGAGGAGGTCCAGCGAGAATACGAGCACCTGTGGGAGCAGGTCGGGAGTCGATCGATCGAGACGCTCGTCGATTTGTCCCTGATTACGGACCCCGAGGGGCGCGCCACGATGGACGTCCTCACCGCTGTTGTGGTATCAGCCGGCTTTACGGATGAAAATCTCTTCTGCCTCGTCAGCTGCCGGATGGCGAACCTCAGCCTGGAGCATGGCTATACCGACGGGTCGTGCCTCGCCTACGTTTGCCTCGGCATGCTTCTGGGGCCCCGTTTCGGCAATTACTCAGCCGGGTTCAGTTTCGGCAAGCTCGGCCTGGACCTGGTGGAGCGCCGAGAGTTGCATCGCTTCGAAGCCCGCGCCTACTTTCTGTTCGCGAGCCGCGTTTCTCCCTGGACGCAGCCCGTTCGCGCGGGCCTCGGTCTGGTGCGGCGCGCAGTCGACGCGGGCACCAGGCTCGGCGACCTCACGTGGGTAGGTTACAACCTCAACCTCCTGCTGCTCGGCCGCCTCTTCATCGGTGACCCCCTCGCCGACGTGCAGCGCGAGGCCGAGGCCAGCCTCGACTTCGCGCGCCAATTCCGGTTCCGTCTCGTCCTCGACGTCGCGACCGCGATCCTGGGATTCGTTCGCACCTTGCGCGGCCTCACCCAGGAGTTCGGTTCGTTCAACGATACCGAGTTCGACGAGGGCAGGTTCGAGCACCACCTTGCGGAAGATCCGCGACTGTCGAACGCCGCCCGCTGGTACTGGGTCCGCAAGCTCCAGGCGCGTTTCTTCGCAGGTGACTACGCCGCTGCCGTTGCGGCAGCATCAAACGCACGATCGCTTCTCATGACGCCAGGATTCTTCGATCAGGCGGAGTATGAGTTGTACACCGCGCTCGCGCGCGCCGCGCTGTGCGACACAGCACCTACCACGGAACGGATTGAGCACGAAACGGCCTTGGCCGCTCACCATCAACAGCTCGAGCAGTGGGCCGAGTTGTGCCCGGCGAACTTCGCAGACCGCGCGGCGCTCGTCGCCGCCGAGATCGCGCGCCTCGACGGCCGCGAGCTCGACGCCGAGCGGCTCTACGAGCAGGCCATCCGCTCGGCTCGTGCGAACGGCTTCATTCACAACGAGGCGCTCGCCAACGAGCTTGCGGCGCGCTTCTACGCGGCGCGCGGGTTCGAGGAAATTGCGCATCTATACCTGGGAAACGCACGGCGGGGCTATCTACTCTGGGGGGCCGACGGGAAGGTGCGGCAACTGGATCAGCTCCATCCGCCGTTGAGGCAGGACGAGGGCGCACCGGGTCCGACGGGCACGATCGCGGCACCGGTCGAACACCTTGACCTCGCGACCGTGCTCAAGGTCTCGCAAGCGGTATCTGGCGAGATCGTCCAGGAAAAACTGCTCGAAATCCTCATGCGTACCGCACTCGAGCAAGCAGGTGCCGAGCGCGGTGTCTTGGTTCTGTCGCAATGGACCGAGCCGCGGATCGCCACGCAAGCCACGACAGGCGGCGACGGGATCGTCGTGCAGCTGTGCGATCAGGCCATGACCGCAGCGGTGCTGCCGGAGTCGGTCATCCAGTACGTCCTGCATACAAGAGAGAGTGTGATTCTCGACGATGCCGCGGGTCAGAAGCCGTTTTCCACCGATCCATACATCCGGCAGCACCATGCTCGTTCCATTCTCTGCATGCCGTTGCTCAATCAGGGCAAGCTGATCGGCGTGCTCTACCTGGAAAATAACCTGACGCCCCATGTCTTCACTTCGGCCCGGCTCGCTGTACTGAAATTGCTGGCGTCGCAAGCCGCGATTTCGTTGGAGAACGCCCGGCTGTATCGCGATCTCAAAGAGCGCGAAGCGAAGATCCGGCGCCTGGTGGACTCCAACATTATTGGGATCTTCATCTGGGATTTTGAAGGTCAGATTCGGGAGGCCAATGAAGCCTTTCTCAACATGGTGGGATACAATCATGAGGAGCTTGTCGCGGGCCGCATACGCTGGACGGATCTCACGCCGCCGGATTGGCGGGATCGCGATGCGCGATGGGTACAAGAGCACAAGATGACCGGGACTTTGCGGCCGATCGAGAAGGAGTACTTCCGGAAAGACGGCAGCCGTGTTCCCGTGCTGATCGGCGCGGCAACCCTCGAAGAAGACGGGAATCAAGGTGTCGCTTTCGTTCTCGACTTGACGGAGCGCAAACGCGCTGAGGAAGCATTGCGCCAGCTGGAGTCGGATCTCGCGCACATGAACCGCGTGAGCATGATGGGAGAACTGGCCGCCTCGCTGGCTCACGAGATCACGCAACCGATCGCCAGCGCGCGCAACAACGCCCGTGCGGCGCTGAATTTTCTGGACCAGCGGCCGCCGGAACTCGGCGAGGTAAGGGAAGCGATCGACTGCGTCGTTGGCGATTCCGATCGCGCCGGAGACATCATCGACCGGATCCGCGAGCACATCAAGAAAGCGCCGCCGCGGAAGGGTCGTTTTGATCTCAATGCGGCGATCAATGAGGTGATTGTGTTGGCACGAAGCGCAATCACCGAGAATGGCGTCTCGGTCCAGACCGGGCTTGCGGACGGGTTGTCTCCCGTTCAGGGGGATCGTGTGCAAGTGCAACAGGTCGTACTCAACCTGGTCCTGAACGCGGTCGAAGCAATGGGCTCGGTCGAAGCGGGGGCTCGAGAGTTGTCGATCAGCACCGCGCAAGACCAGACAGACGGCGTCCTCGTGGAAGTACGCGATTCTGGGCCCGGCATTGGTCCGGAACAGGTCGAGCGCGTTTTCGAGGCCTTCTACACCACGAAATCCAACGGAACGGGGATGGGACTGTCGATCTGCCGATCGATCATCGATGCCCATGGGGGCCGGCTGTGGGCAGAGGCGAACGAACCTCGCGGCGCCGTATTTCAGTTCACCTTGCCCGGCGCACCGAGGAGCTCATGAGTTCCCTTCAGGCGGTTCAGCCGGCGTGAAAGCTGCGTGAAGACACCGTATCAGGTGCTGTTCATCAATTGGCTTATGAAGGTAGCAGACGACCCCATCGTTCAGGGCGCGGACCCGGTCAATATCGTTGGGGTAGGCGGTCACGAGGATTGTCGGAATCGCTTGTCCCGCATCGACAAGGTGTTTGTGGAGTTCGACCCCGGTCATTACAGGCATATGGACGTCGGCGATCAAGCAAGCTGTTTCGCTGAGATGACGGGAGGCGAGAAAATCGGCCGCCGATGGAAAAGCCTCGACGGTATAGCCCAACGATCTCATGAGCCTTCCCATGGACTCGCGAAAGAACCGATCATCTTCAACGACCGAAACCAATAGCTTCTTCATCATGCCGCCTCTGGCAGTTCGCTCGAACCCGCCGTGCGGGCGGCCCAACAATGCCGTCGCTCCGTACATGATTTGTGCGAACAATGCCACGGGTGCAATGCCGGCGCCCCGTAAACTTTAGCTTATCTCGGCGCGAGAATTGCGCAGGCTGGGTACCAAAGGAGGCCGCCGAGCTGCGTCAGTGGCGCCCGTAAACTTCCGTCTACGCCGCGCGTGTCCTCTGGAGAGGAATGGGGCTGTTCAGGTCCAGGGATTGGGACTAAATTGCACGCCCGAGCCCAAACCTGCGAACCGGGACAAAGGCCCATTTCCGTGATCCTTTAATCTGGGTAGCTGCGATGCCTGACGCAAAGTCCGCGGTCCTGGTCATCGACGACGATCCGGACCTCCGAGCCTCGGTCGGGCGTCTGTTGCGATCGGTCGGCATCGATGTTCAGCTATTTGCGTCCATTCCCGACTTTCTCAAGTCCGATCTGCCCGATGGCCCCAGCTGCCTGGTGCTCGACGTGAGATTGCCGGGGAAGGGCGGCCTCGATTTCCAGCGTGAGCTCGCCGCGGCGAACAGGGAACTCCCGATCATCTTCATCACGGGGCATGGCGACATCCCGATGTCGGTGCAAGCGATGAAGGGCGGCGCCATTGAGTTCCTTACCAAGCCGTTCCGCGATCAGGACCTCCTCGACGCCATTCAGCTCGGCTTATCTCGCGATCGTGCACGGCGGGAAAATGATAAGGACTTGGCCGACCTCAGGGGGCGCTTCGCCTCGCTAAGCCCCAGGGAGCGCGAGATCGTGATTCAGGTCGCGCGCGGCCGCCTCAGCAAACAGATCGCCCACGATATCGGCATCGCCGAAGCGACGGTGAAGGTGCATCGCAGCAGGGCGATGCAGAAGATGAAGGCCGGTTCGCTTCCCGAGCTCGGCCGGATGGCCGACAAACTCAAGCTGATGCCAGATAAGCCGCAACGCTCTTGAGCTGTACGCTTTGCGCGACGCGCTGTTCGTGCGGTCGCGCGCTCCTGTCATTGTACCCGCCATCCACGGCCCGGTGGAAGCCGTCACGCGCCGCGGCCTGTAAATTTAGGTTTAGCTAACGCAACCGCGTCGGTCATTGCGCGCCACCCGCGTGCAATAGCTTGCGCCATCGCAACGCGCCAAATTGCGCCTCACGAGGATCTTGTCTGGGAATAGCTCTCCCAATCTGCGCGAGGCTACCATGACCCCATCAGCATTCACGACGGCTTCCCGACATTCGCTCTTAGCCGCCGCGCCCGCCCTGGCGCGATTTCACCCCGAACCGGGGGTTGACGCGAGACGCGACCTTCAAAGTTCGGATACGGACCAACCATTATTCGGGAAAGGGACCAACCCTGCCGTCCCGGCACCGAGCGAAATTGCATTCGGGTCGTTCCGCTTGATCCCGGCACAGTTTCTTCTGCTCGAAGGCGACAAGCCGGTGCGCCTTGGGAGTCGCGCTCTGGAAATCCTGATTGTGTTGCTTGAACGACCAGGTGAGCTGGTCAGTAAGCAAGAATTGATGGCTCGCGTTTGGCCTAATATTTTTGTCGAGCCTGCCAACCTTACGGTCCATATTTCCGCGTTGCGTCGCACGCTGCGCGATGGGCGCGATGGCAACCGGTTCATTATAAATGTCCCCGGGCGCGGCTACAGCTTCGTCGCCTCAGTCGAGGTATCGGACACGAGAACTGAACGCGAACGGCCTTCGCAACCCCGCTTGTCCCCCGGGTCAAGCCGGCCGCCCTACGGTGCCACCACGATCGCCGGCGGTAGTGCCGCGCGCCTGCCAACTGCAAACGAGCTGCCGGGCGCCCGCTACCAGGGCCGCAACTTCGATTCGAAGGACGGTAGCTTGTACTGATGCCACCCAGCACTGAAGATGATCTGAAACGGAGAGGATGCCATGACCCGATCGCGTTATGAGTTAGCGCTAAGCGCAACCGTCATCGAAGCGGCGCGAACCGCAGTTGGGGAGCAATTGCCGCGCTACCTTCCTGTTATGCAGGAGCCGCCCCCCGAAATCGGGGCACTGATTTCCCGACTCGTTGCGCTCGACAGCGTGACGCAGCGCGCCGCCGAGCGCCGCGTCGTCGCGTCCTTACCGCTCCAAGCACCGCTGCCCCGAGAAACGCCTCCGCGTAGCTGATGGAGTCCCCGGATGAGAAACCCGACCAAATCGAGAGACGTTACGATCCAGTTGGAGGCAAGTCTCATTGCCGCCTCTCGCTGGATCGGCCGTGAGGTTGCTCGCTCCGTGCCAATTAGGTCGGCAGGGAACTAGAAATCGGGACACGTTAGGAGACGACGATGTCGAGCAAACCCGCACTTTCAATCGTCGATCGCGATCGATCGGCCCGCGGGGATAGCGCGCCTCGCGCGTCGTTGACGCTCCCCACCAGGCAGAATTTCGCCGCAACCTCGATCTGTTTTGGCGCGTTCTGTCTATGGCCCGTGCGGCGCCTACTTCTGCAAGACAACCAACCGGTTCGTATCGGCAGCCGGGCCCTCGACATCCTCATTGCGTTGCTGGAACGGCCGGGCGACCTGGTCACGAAGGACGAGCTCATGGCCCGCGTGTGGCCGAACACTTTCGTCGAGCCGGCCAATTTGACGGTCCATATCGCCGCTCTACGCCGCGCCCTCGGCGACGGCCGCGACGGCAATCGTTTCCTGATCAACATCCCCGGGCGAGGTTATCGCTTCGTCGCTCCCGTGACGTTGTCCGAGCACTCCAAGCCTTCGCTTCGGGCAATATCTGCGACCGGACAGAGCCACAATCTGCCCGCCAAGGTGACACGTCTGATCGGGCGCCAAGACATAGTGGGTCGCCTGTCCTCGCAGATAGCTCGCGATCGCTTCCTAACCGTGGTCGGACCTGGCGGAATCGGCAAGACCGCCGTCGTCCTTACGGTCGCCGAGAAGATGGCCGCGAGCTACCGGCACGGCACATGGTGGATCGACCTGGCAACGGGTGAAAATCGGCAGCACGTCGCCGGCGCTGTCGCGTCGGTTCTGGAGCTTGAGTTAGATCGGGAAGAGTCCCCGGCAAGCCTGGTCACGGCGCTGCGGGACAAAGAAATGCTGCTTGTGCTCGACACTTGCGAGCACGTCGTCGCGGCGGTGGCCGGCCTGGTGGCCGCGGTCCTGCGCGAGGCGCCGGGCGTTCACGTCCTCGCGACCAGCCGCGAGCCGCTGCACAGCGAAGGCGAGCAGCTGTGCCGGCTCGCCGGGCTGGAGAGCCCGCCGGCGGATTGCGCGAGCGCCGAGCAGGCGCTGCGCTTTCCCGCGGTAGAGCTGCTCGTCGAGCGCGCGGCGGCCACGATCGGGGACTTCACCCTCAGTGACGCGGACGCGACGGCCGTATCCGACATCTGCCGCACACTCGACGGCATTCCGCTTGCGATCGAGCTCGTCGCGCGCCGTGTCGGCTCCCTTGGCATCGCCGAGCTTGCGGCCGCGCTGGAAGCGCCTCAGCTCCTGCTCACCAGCGGCTATCGAACCGGTCCGGCGCGGCAGCAAACGATGCGCGCCAGCCTCGACTGGAGCCATGACCTGCTCACAGACAAGCAGCAAGTCGTGTTGCGCCGCCTCTCCACCTTCTCCGGTGAGTTTACCCTGCATGACGCCGTCACCGTCGTTTCCGATCGAGACCAATCGGACTGTGATATCATCGATGAAGTCTCAGAACTGGTGGCAAAGTCTTTCATCGCCTCGGACATGAGGGAGGCGCAGCCGCGATTCCGGCTAACCCATATCACGCGAGCTTACGCGCTGGAGAAACTCAGGGAAAGCGGAGAGTTCGATGCGACCGCTCGGCGCCTGGCGGACTATTTGAAGGCCCCGGTAAGGCGCCCTGCAACCGCGCGGAAATTGCTGCGACCGCCTCATCATAAAACGGTTCCAAGAGGCGCCGTCGCATCGTCAACCTACAACGGGTGGAAAGCGGAGACCTGATTGTCTCCCGCTACAAGCCTTTGCGATCGCTTGGCCGAACGACGTGGAGCAAGTCTGCGTCCGGCCGGGACCGCCGCCCGCCGGCGATCCGCGGCCGGTTCATCTCGACCAAAAAGATCGCGGCCGGGCAAGCGCGACGTTTGATCAGATGGCGCAGTCCATCGGCAACTATGAGCCTCCGCCGAGGTGACTTCCTTCACCTCCAAGCTCGACGCCGTGCTCGCCCACGAGGCGCAGTTCATTGCCCAGGAGCAGGTCGGCTATGACCTCTTCCGGGGCAAGGCGAAATGCAACGACTGCCACCGCCACGGCGGACCCGGCAAGGATCCGCTGTTCACCGATTTCACCGCCAGCAATATCGGCATCCCCGCCAATCCGCGGCTCCCTTACTACGCCGAAGATCGGCCGGACGCGCTGGGCTATGTCGCCAATCCAGCCGGGTGCTCGTTTGTCGACGGCGGCGTCGGCAGCTTCCTCGCCCAAGGTCATCCGCTCAGCCAGCCCTCGGCGGTGGATGCCCGCTGGCCGCCCGTTGGCACCCTCACCATTGCAATTCTATGCTGCCGCCGCGCTGCGGCTCATGTCGGGCAGCGGCCGACGTGAGCGATCGCCCATGACCGACTTCTATCCCATGGTTCTGGCAGCAGTGTCCAAGCTCGACCCGAACACGGAAGAGGCGCGCCGGGCGCTCTATCAGCGGGCGCGAGCGGCCTTGGCGGACCGGCTTCGCGACCTCGAACCGCCGCTCTCGGAGCAGCGCATCATGGAGGAGCGTCTGGCCTTCGAGGAGGCCGTGCGTCGGGCGGAGGCGGATTGGGCCCGGGGCCTGGTCGAGCACGAGCTGCTGTCGAAATTGGCGGACGCGATCGAGCACGACGTCCTGCTTGCCGATCCGCCACAGCGGACCGGCCAAACCTGGATCCATCTGTCCGGAACCCTCCGGCAAGCTCGCTCGGGCGCCCGGTTCGAGCCGACGGAAGACGGCACGTTCGGTTTCGCCACGACCGGAACCGAGGCGGATCGCGCTACGGCCGCCGACCCTCTGGCGCGGAGCATTCGGTCGGAGCTCGAATACAAGGCGCGCGATCTCGTCGGCCGCGCCTCGCAAATCTCCGATCGGGCATTGTGGAGCAGTTTGATTGATCCTCTGCGCATGTTCGTAGAGCACATCGGCGGCTCCGAGGCGGAAGTCGCCGCCAGGATCGGAACACTGTGGGCGCTTTACGTAGCGCTGGGAGCCCATATCGATTCACAGGAAGATGCCGAGTCACGCGAAATCTTCGTGCCGCCGGAAGCCGATGTGCTGCGCGCGGTGCGCGACCTTGTTGCCGCCAGCGGGCCGTGGATTCGCATGTTCCCGACCGGCCGCGCCTTCGACGATCCGGGGCGCTCCCTGCCATCCGCGATCATCGATGCCGCCACGACATTCATGCGCGGCGCCGCGCAAGCAAGGCTGCTACGCGATGACGCGGCTGCGGTCGTTCGAGCCGTCCTCGAGGACGCCGATCATCCCGGACCCTTCGCCGAAAAAGGCCGCAATTGGGCCATTCTGACCGCCAGCAATCTCGGTATGTCGATGCTGCTCGTATTGGGCGCGACGGCCAGAGCCTATGAAAATGCCACCGGGGCTGTCGAGCCGCTCGAAATCGCCCGACGGATCGAACGGATCGTGCTCCAGCATGAAGCACGCTTGCGGCAACTATTCGCGCATTTGCCGGATGACATTCGCGATGAGCTGCGGATGGTCATCGACGCCATCCGCGCCAGCGCGGCGGATGATGCTTGAATCGATTTCGGCGCGCCCGATCGCGCATTTCGCCAGCGCTCCGTGCGGGCTACAGGCCGACAGGCGTCCTAACAGCCGCGGCAGATCGTGAGCTTCTTCTCGAGCGCCTTATCGAGTTCCCGCGTCGCCTGATCGGCCGGCGGTATATCGGTGGGCGCCACGTCCTTGGCCTGCGGCTGGCGGTGACCGACCGGCGCCGGGGGCTGCTCGAGCCGTCCCGCGGGCGGACGCGCCTTGGCGCTCTCGGCCCAGGCGGATAGAACACCGCCGAAGCCGAAGATCAGGCCGGCAAGGAACAGAATGGTCGTACGGGTAAGCATGGCTTGACTCCCCGCTCATGAGGGATTCGCACCGACGTTAAAGCCGCCGTCGCGGCGGATCAACGACCCGATCCGGTTTTGCGCGATTTTGGCGGTTTGCGACCCGCAATCGAACGCAGGCTTTGGCTCCCCGCGGTGTTTTTATTCTCAGGGAGCCAAGGACTTCGCATGATCTTTCCAGCCATTACAGGCTTGCCGGGCTCATCGGGGCAGCAACTTGCGCAGGTTGCGTGCGGCGATGCGGGTCGCTTTTGCGGCGGCGGAGACTATGCTGCGATGCGTCAAAGGGCCATGCCATGCGTGCCCCGCCTCTGCCCGGTTGACGACGCGTGGATATCCCCTGCCGGCGGCAGTTTCGACTGGACCCGAACACCATGGACGGGGCAAGTGATGAAGACCTCATGGCTCGGATCTCGCAGGGAGACGAGCGGGCCTTCCGACTGCTTGCCCGCAGGTACCTGCCCCGGGCGCTCGGGCTGGCGCGCAGGGTTTTGGGGAACGAGGCGGATGCCGAAGAGGTCGTGCAGGAGGCGCTGTTGCGCGTGTGGCTCAATGCGGCACGCTGGCGCCCGACTGCGGCATTCCGCACCTGGTTCTATCGCGTGGTCCTCAACCTGTGTCTCAACCGCAAACGGCGCGCGCCGTTCGCGGCGCTCGCCGACGTCGAGGAGCCGGCCGATCCCGCTCCCGGTCCATTCCTCGAAATCGAACATCGGCAAACCGATCGGCTCGTCGCCGCGGCAATCGCCGGCCTTCCCGATCGGCAACGCGCGGCCATCGTCCTCACCTATCAGGAGGGCATGTCGAATGCCGAGACCGCGGCGGTGCTCGGCACTTCCATATCCGGAATCGAGACCTTGCTGGTGCGCGCAAGGCGCGCGCTGCGCAAAGCACTCGGCTCAGTTCTCGCATCGGAACGGTGAACTCCATGATGACTCTCGCGCAGTTTGTTGAGCTCCTCGATATCCACGGCGCCGATCCGGCGCGCTGGCCGGATCCTTCCCGAGAGGCGGCGCAAGAACTGCTCGCCGCGAACGCCGACGCCCGCGCGGTGCTGGCCGGCGCCGCGGATTTCGACGTGCTGATCGCGCGGCATTACCGGCGCGCAAGCCCGCACGCAGGCGCGCGTTCCGAGGAGCAGGCGATGGTGCGCGTGCTGGCGCGACTCGAAGCGTCGCTGCCGCCGCAGCGGCGCGGGCTATTGCCGAGATTGTTGCCCGCGGCCCTGCTCGAGTTCGATCTTGCGCCCGCCTGGCCGCGCTTTGCCGCCCTGGTGGGAATCGCGGTTTTGGGCTTCGCAGTCGGGCTGAGCGACGCCGGAATGGCGGTCACCAAAAAATCCGCCTCGGCTATCGTCGGAATTCCGGCAAGCTCCGATTCGGATCTGAGCCTGATCCTGTTCGAGCCGGACCCGCTGTCCGCGATGAGATGAGACCGAAATGGCGATCCTGTCCGCTCCGGCCGTCGGCGATCGCGCTTCGCGCGTCCTGCTGTTCGTATCGCTGGCGCTCAATCTGTTCTTCCTCGGGGTGCTGGGCGCGACCGCGGTGCGCCAGCTGTGGCTGCAAGCTCCCGCCGCCGTCGAGCCGAGCCGGAGCGCCGCGGAGCGCATCGACCGGCTGGCCGCCACGCTCTCCGCATCGGATGCCGAGAAGTTGCGGGCCGAATTCCACACCCGCGAGCAGACGCTGGAAGCGGCGCATTCCGCGTACCGCCGCGCCCAGGAAGCGGTGCGGGCCGCGTTGCGCGCCGAGCCATTCGACGCCGCCGCCGTCCGCTCCGCGATGGCCGATACCCGCGCCGCGCGCCAGGCGCTCGACCTCGCCCTCCACGATGTGATCGCCACCGCAGCCGCCGAGATGTCGCCCGCCGGACGCAACAGCCTCGCCAACTGGTCGCCGCCCCACGGCGGCGCTCCCCCGAAGTAACGCGGCCGCGAAAGAGCGAGCATGCAGCAACGGGCGCAGACGCCATCGGCGCGGGCAGGCCCGCAAAGCCGAGCGCGATCGTTCGCGACGCTCGCGGTCGGCTTCGGTTTGCTGCAGGGGCTCGGCGCCTGCGTGCTCAACGACCGGCTCGATCCCGCGCTCGAGGTGCCGAAGAATTATCGCGCCCCGCATCTTAGATCCGAGGCCGCGCTGCCGCCGCTCGAATGGTGGCGAGGCTTTCGCTCGGCCGAGCTCACCGATCTGATGGAGCAGGCTTCGGCCGCGAATTTCGACATCGCGGCCGCGGTCGCCCGCATCGTGCAGGCGGATGCGCAGGCGCGGATCGCGGGCGCCGCGCTGCTGCCGAGCATCAATGCCACCGCGAGCGCGCAACGCTCGAAATCCTCGCAAGCCGTGTTCGGGGGCGCCTCAGGCGCTTCCGGCGGAGGCAGCGGCGGCAGTGGCGGCAGCAGTGTCGGCGGTGGAGGCGGCGGCGCGCGAACGCTGTATACGGCGGCTTTGAACGCGAGCTATCAGCTCGATTTCTGGGGAAAAGTGCGAGCGCAGATCCGCGCCGCGGATTATTCCGCGCTCGCCAGCCGCTTCGACCGCGAGGTGGTCGCGCTCAGCACCCTGGTCACCGTCGCGGATACTTATTTTCTGGTGCTCGAGGGCCAGGATCGCCTGCGCGTCGCCCGGGAGAATCTGACGAGCTCGGAACGAATCTTGAAGCTCATTCAGGATCGCTTCAACAATGGCACCGCGTCCGCGCTCGAGGTTGCCCAACAGGCGAGCCTCACCGCCATCGTGCGCGCCTCGATCCCGCCGCTTGTGGAGCAGGTCCAGCAGAATACCGCGACGCTGGCGTTGCTGGTCGGCCGCGCGCCGGAGAACCTCGCGGTCCGCGGCGGCAGCCTGTATCGGCTGGGTATCCCGCGCGTGTCGCCGGGACTGCCCTCCGAGCTGCTCACGCAACGCCCCGATATCCGCGAGGCCGAGCTCAAGCTCGCCAGCGCCGACGCCAATGTCTATGCGGCGCGCGCCGCGTTCCTGCCGAGCATCCAGCTGACCGGACAGGCCGGCTTCGAGAGCGCGGCGCTGCGCACACTGTTCGGTCCGGGCGCGGTGTTCTACACCGTCGCCGCAAGTCTCACGCAGCCGATCTTTCAGGGCGGGCTGTTGCTGGGCCAGCTCGACCTGCAGAAGGGCGCGCGCGAAGAGCTGCTGCAAGATTACCGCAAAACGGTGATCTCGGCGTTCACCGACGTGGAGCGGGCGCTCGTCGCCGTCCAGCAGACGACGCGCCAGGAAGCGTTGCAGCGCCAGGCCGTCGCGGAGTCGCGCAAAGCCTTCGAGCTTTCCGAGGAGCGGCTGCGCGCCGGCACCATCGATCTCACCACGGTGCTGCAGGCGGAGCAGACCTTTTTCCAGCAGGAGGACACGCTGGCCCAGGTGCGCTTCGCGCGGCTGCAGGCGATCGTCAGCCTGTTTCAGGCGCTCGGCGGGGGCTGGTTCCTGGACCGCGAGCCGGTCGTGCGGCCGCTCGATGTCGGTCCAAACTCTAAAAGTTAACGGGGCGCGTACATAGTTAGGGCGCAAATGGCAGGCTTTCGCAGATTTCTGACCATCGTCGTCGTCGGCGCCGTTCTCGTCGTCGTGGCGATGATGATTTTCGCCCCGGGTTCGCAGCGCCAGCGCAATGCCGGACGCTCCGGCAATCCGGAAGGTCCGATCCCGGTGCTCGCGGCCGAGGCGCGCATTGCCGACGTCCCCGTCTATCTCGACGGCGTCGGCACCACGCGTGCGCTCAACATGGTCACGGTCCACAGCCAGGTCGATGGAACGCTGGTCAGCGTCAATTTCCGCGAAGGGCAGGATGTGAAGGCGGGCGACGTCCTGGCGCGCATCGATCCCACTACCTACCAGGCCCAGCTCGATCAGGCGCTCGCCAAGAAGGCGCTCGACGAGGCACAGCTCGCCAATGCCAGGCTCGACCTCGAGCGCTACACCAATCTGCTCAAGACCAACGCGGTCAACCGGCAGCAGGTCGACACCACGCGCGCGCTGGTGGCGCAGCTGGAAGCCCAGGTGAGGCTCGACCAGGGCGCGATCGACAATGCCCGAGCCTATGTCAATTACTGCACGATCGTGGCGCCGATCAGCGCCCGTGTCGGCATTCGCCTGGTCGATCAGGGCAATCTGGTGCACGCGTCGGATCCGACCGGCATCGCCATGCTGACCCAAATTCGACCGATCTCAGTGCTCTTCACCCTGCCGCAGCAGCAGCTCGGCCAAGTCAACAAGGCGTTCGCAAAGGCGCCGCTCAGCGCCGAGGCGACGGAATCCGACAGCAGGCAGGTGCTCGACCGCGGCACACTGCAGGTCGTCAACAATCAGGTCGACCAGACGACCGGGACGGTGCAGCTCAAGGCCGAGTTTCCCAATGCCGATTTGCAGCTCTGGCCGGGCCAATTCGTCAATGTCAGGCTGCTGATCGATACGCTGCGCCAGGTCGTGGTGGTGCCCACGGCCGCCGTGCAGCGCGGCCCCAACGGCGCCTTCGTCTATTTGCTGCAGCCGGACAGCACCGTGTCGGTCCGCCCCGTCGGGGTCACCCAGCAGGATGAGGCCCATGCGGTGATCGCCAACGGGCTGCAGGCAAAGGATCGCGTCGTCACCTCGGGTTTCGCGCAGCTTGCCGATGGTCGCAAGGTGACGGTCAGCGGCGCTACGGGCGCGACTGGGGCGGCGCTGAGCTCGGGCAATCCGGATGATACCGGCGCGAGCCAGCCGCGCCGGCAACGGGGCGCAGGCAAGTCCGAGGCGTCCGGCGCGGCGCCGGGCACCACGCCATGAACGTTTCCGCAAGCGTGTCGGCGCCCTTCATCCGCCGCCCGATCGCGACTTCGCTGCTGGGAGTCGCGGTGCTGCTCGGCGGCGTGCTGGGCTATTGGCTGTTGCCGGTCTCCGCCTTGCCGCAGGTCGATTTCCCGACCATCCAGGTCACGACGCAGCTGCCGGGCGCGAACCCCGACACGACGGCATCGCTGGTGACCGCGCCGCTGGAGCGGCAGTTCGGCCAGATCCCGGCGCTGACCACGATGACTTCGTCGAGCTCCTACGGCATCAGCCAGATCACCCTGCAGTTCGAGCTCAACCGCGACATCGATGCCGCCGCCCAGGACGTGCAATCCGCGATCAATGCCGCGGGCTCGACCTTGCCGCGCAACCTGCCGTATCCGCCGACCTACTCCAAGGTGAACCCGGCCGACGTGCCGGTCGTCACCCTGGCGCTGACCTCGGACACCGTCGCGCTGCGGCAATTGAGCGACATCGCCGACACCTTGCTGGCGCAGCGCCTGAGCGAAGTGACCGGGGTCGGCCACGTCTCGGTCGAGGGCGGCATCCGTCCTGCGGTGCGCGTCCAGGCGGATCTGGCGCGGCTCGCCGCCTACGGCATCGGCCTCGAGGATCTGCGCTTCGCGATCGTCAACGCCAATGTCGCCGGTCCCAAGGGCTCGTTCGACGGCGCGCATCATTCCTACACCATCGCGGCCAACGACCAGATCGCGGCCGCCGACGCCTACCGCTCCGTGGTGGTGACCTATCGCAACGGCGCGCCGGTGCTGCTGAGCGACGTCGCCAACGTGCTCGACGGGCTGGAGAACACCAAGGTCGGCGGCTGGTACGAGGGCGCGCCGGCCGTGATCGTCGACGTGCAGCGCCAGCCCGGCGCCAACGTCATCGAGACCGTGCAGCGCGTGCTGGGCGAGTTGCCGAAGCTGCAGCGCGCCATGCCGGCCGGCGCCAAGCTCACGGTGGTGAGCGACCGCACCAACACCATCCGCGCCTCGGTGCGCGACGTGCAATTCACCCTCATTCTCGCCGTCGCGCTGGTGGTGCTGGTCGTGCTCATCTTCCTGCGCACCGTCCGCGCCACTTTCATCGCCGGCGTCGCTTTGCCGCTGTCGCTCGTCGCCACCTTCGGGGTGATGTGGTTCTGCGGCTTCAGCCTCGACAATCTCTCGCTGATGGCGCTCACGATCGGCACCGGCTTCGTCATCGACGACGCCATCGTCATGATCGAGAACATCGTGCGCCACATGGAAGACGGCGAGGCGCCGCTCGCGGCGGCGCTCAACGGCGCGCGCGAGATCGGCTTCACGGTGATCTCGCTGACCGTGTCGCTGATCGCCGTGTTCATTCCGCTGCTGTTCATGACCGGGCTCGTCGGCCGCATGTTCCGCGAGTTCGCGCTGACTTTGACCATTGCGGTCGTCGTCTCGGCGATCGTATCGCTTACGCTTACGCCCATGATGTGCAGCCGACTGCTCCGACCGGCGCAGGAAGGATCCGGTAGTCCCCTCACACGGGGCTTCAACCGCGCCGTCGAATGGAGCGTCGAGACCTATCGGATCACGCTCGAATGGGTGCTGCACCACCAGAGGCTCACGCTGGCGACCACCCTTCTCACGCTCGCGGCGACGATCTTGCTCTACGTCATCGTGCCGAAGGGATTCTTGCCGCTGCAGGACACCGGCCTAATCACCGCCGTGACCGAAGCCGGGCCGGAGGTGTCGTTCAACGAGATGCAGCGGCTGCAGGCAGACGTCCTCGCCGCGATCCGCCGGGATCCCGACGTGACCGGCGTCGTCTCGGTGATCGGCGTGAGCCCGCTCA
>WNFW01000275.1_pt1 | contig 31775 bp, 28 predicted proteins | sample 5400131 | NCBI WGS metagenome assembly WNFW01 (sample SAMN13153362, study PRJNA577476) | soil metagenome | isolation source: 20 cm soil or saprolite under grassland replicate 1 | place: USA:California | collected 2016-06-15 | reverse complement strand
TGCACACGATGCCGCGCTTGCCGCAGCCGAAGCGCGGGTTCCCAAGAAGGCCGAGCTGGGGGAAGGCTCGCCGCTCGCCGTCAAATCCGTTCGCCGCGAACTGACCGGGTCTCGGCCCCGCGTCATCGTCGACATCGCGGCACCCTCCACAACCCAAGTCGATTTGTTCGCCGAGGGCCCAACACGGGAGTGGGCACTGCCAGTGCCGACGGCGGTCGAGGGCGCGCCGGCGGGCCGGCAACGCTTTGCCTTCGATCTCGATGGCGCCCCGCCGGGCGCCACATACGACGGCGCTCGCATTGCACTGACCGCCGTCGCAGGAGATAGCGCGATCGAGGTCACGGCCCGTCTCGACTAATTCGCCGACCGCGCTAAGTTGGCGGCCCCCTGCCTGCGAGCGCCGCGGGCGATGTTCACAACGAGCTTAGGTATCAAAGCGAGAGGATAACGATCATGCCCATCAAGGTCGGAGATCGACTGCCCCAGGCGAAGTTCCGCGTCATGACGTCGGAGGGGCCGGCGTGGAAGACCACCGACGAAATCTTCGAGGGCAAAAAGGTCGCGCTGTTCGCGGTGCCCGGTGCCTTCACGGGCACCTGTCACAAGATGCACGTTCCCTCGATCGTGCAGAACGCCGACGCAATCAGGGCGAAGGGGGTCAACACCATCGCCGTCACCGCAGTCAATGACGTGTTCGTCATGGATGCCTGGAAGAAGGCATGTGCCGCCGATAAGCTCGACTTTTTGGCGGACGGCAACGGTGAATTTGCCAAGGCGCTCGACTTGACCTTCGACGGTTCTGGCAATGGGCTTGGCACGCGCTCAAAGCGCTACGCCATGCTGGTCGAAGACGGCGTCGTGAAGAAGCTCAATATCGAGGAAGCGCCGGGCAAGGTCGAGGTCTCAGGCGGCGACGCGTTGCTAAAGCAGCTTTAAATCGAATCTCGCGAGAGCCGCCAAGAGGCTACGCCGGGCGGCTCTTGCTGCCCGGCGACCGCGCCTCCTGGAGGCCCTCACGAGCCAACCGGTCAGCGCGCTCGTTGAGCAAATGGCCAGCGTGCCCACGTACCCAGTGCCAGCGCACCCGGTGACGTGTCAGCAGCGCATCGAGCCGCTGCCAAAGATCGACGTTCCTGACTGGCTTGCGATCTGCGGTGCGCCAGCCGTTGCTCTTCCATTGGTTGATCCATGTGAGAATGCCGTTGCGCAAGTACTGGCTGTCGGTGTGAATGTCCACGAGACAGGCGCGCTTGAGTGCTTCCAGCGCCGCGATCGCGGCCATCAGTTCCATGCGGTTGTTGGTCGTGTGAGCCTCGCCGCCCTTCAGCTCCTTCTCGCGATCGCCGAAGGCGAGGATGGCGCCCCATCCGCCCGGCCCCGGATTGCCGGAGCAGGCGCCATCGGTGTGGATGACGACGTGCGGCTCGCTCATGCCTCGATTCCATAATCGCGCACGTTCTTGACCGCCTGGTGGAAGCGCAGTTTGCGGTAATATTCGAGGGGATCCTTCGGCCGCACCAGCGCGCCGGGCGGCACATCGAACCAATCAACCAAGCGCGTCAGCAGAAAGCGCAGAGCCGCGCCGCGGGCGAGTAACGGAAGCGCATGTCGCTCCTGATCCGAGAGGGGGCGCACCTGCGCATAGGTCTGCAGCAGGCTCCTACCCTTGGTGACGTTATAGGATTGGTCGCTCTCGAAGCACCAGGCGTTGAGACAAATTGCGACGTCATAGGCGAGCGCATCCGTGCAGGCAAAATAGAAGTCGATCAATCCCGAAAGCTTGTTGCCTAGGAAGAAGACGTTATCGGGAAAGAGATCGGCGTGAATTATGCCTAGTGACAATTTTGACGGCCATGCGTTTTCGAGATGTGAAAGCTCGGCAGCGAGGAAATACTCTAAGTCGGGCTGCACTTCGTTCGCACGTTGGCGGCAGTTCTCGTAAAGCGGCCGCCACCCATTGACCGAGAGCGCGTTGACGCGGCTGTGCTTGAAATCGAGCCCGGCGAGGTGCAGCCGCGCCAGCGCCTGGCCGAGCGCGCCGCAATGCACCGGCGACGGCCGCCGAATCCACATGCCATCGAGGAAAGTGATCATCGCCGCCGGGCGGCCGGCGACACGACCGAGCACCTCGCCGCGCTTGTTCTTGACCGGCTGCGGGCAGCTGATGCCACGAGCGTGCAGATGCTCCATCAAGCCGAGAAAAAACGGCAAGTCCTCGGCCGCGACGCGACGTTCATAGAGTGTAAGGATGAAGTAACCGCGGCTGGTGTGGACGAGGAAATTCGAGTTCTCCACACCTTCGGCGATGCCCTTATAGGCGAGTAGCTCCCCGACGTCGTAATCGGCGAGAAACGCCCCAAGCTCCTCCGCCACCACATCGGTGTAGACGGCCACGTTCATGCCCCATGCGCGTGTAGCCGATTGCTAAAGCAGTTTTCGGCAAGGTTGCGGCAACCTCTCTTCCTCATCCCCCGCCTCCTAGCAGGGGTCCACATCTTTTTTTGTGGTGGCGACAAAAACGTGGATGGCCGGGACGAGCCCGGCCACAACGAAGGAGGCGAGCCCTGCCGCGCGTGAGCTCATTCCGCCGCCTCGGATCCGCGCAAGACCCGCGGCAGTGGGAAGAACATATCTTCGTCGGCGGTGGTGACGGTCTCCACCTTCACGGCATAGCGCTCGGCGAACGCGCCAATAACCTCCTCGACCAAGATCTCCGGAGCGGAGGCGCCAGCGGTAACACCGAGGCTTACGATCGAACCGAACAGCGACCAATCGATGTCTCTCGCGCGCTGCACCAGCGCCGCGCGCGGGCAGCCGGCGCGCTCGGCGACTTCCTTGAGGCGCTGGGTATTGGACGAATTGGGCGAGCCGACCACGACCATAGCCTCGACCATCGGCGCCACTTTCTTGACCACCTCCTGGCGGTTGGTAGTCGCGTAGCAAATATCTTCCTTGTGCGGCCCATGAATGTGCGGAAAACGAGCCTTCAGCGCTGCAATGATACCTGCGGTGTCGTCGACGGAGAGTGTGGTTTGCGTAACATAAGCGAGTCGGCCGGGGTCGCGCGGCAGGAAACGCGCGACCTCCTCGACGGACTGAACCAGCGTGATCGCGCCCGCAGGAAGCTGCCCGACCGTTCCGACCACCTCGGGATGGTCGGCGTGGCCGATCAGCACGATCTCGCGACCACGCTTGTGGTGGATTTCGGCCTCGCGATGCACTTTGGTGACGAGCGGGCACGTTGCGTCCAGCGCGAACAGATTGCGTTTTTTCGCCTCTGCTGGAATAGACTTTGGCACGCCGTGAGCTGAAAAAATGACCGGCGCATCGCTGTCGGGAATCTCGTTGAGCTCCTCTACGAAGATGGCACCCTTGGCCTTGAGACTCTCGACCACGTAGCGATTGTGCACGATCTCGTGGCGCACATAGACCGGCGCGCCGTAGCGTGCGAGCGCCTGCTCCACCGTCTCGATGGCGCGCACGACTCCGGCGCAAAAGCCGCGCGGCGAGCACAGCAACACTGTCAGCGCAGGCTTGTGGTCGGGGGCTCCCGTCATTGGACCTCGATCGGAAACGTCGCACTCGACATGGGCCTGTGGCCTGCGTCTGTCAAGCGAAGGCATGCGCCCATCGCTGCTCCGCTACTCGCCGCCCAGCCATGCCTCGTAGCGGGCACACAATTCCGTGGTGTGCGGCGCGGCGTCGTAATGGATGAGCGGCGCCAGCGCGCGACCGGCGGCTTTGAGGCGAGCGGCCATGTAGCGGTAAGGCTCGGGATAGGTTGAAAGCTCGCTCTCCGCGAACAGCTTTTGCAAGCCCTGCGACGGCTCGACGCGATCGAGCCGATCACGTTCGTACACGGCAGCGCGCTCCACAATCGCCCAGCGGCCGCCTCTTCGCTCAAGCCGGTCGAGGAAGCGGGCGTAGGACGTCAGATCGGTCAGCACGCCGCTGATCGTCTGACGCACCAGGATAACGATGCTGGTCTCGGCGAGCGCGCGATCGCGCGCTATGCGCACGCAGGAGGGAAAAATCTGATGCTTGGAACGCTGTCCGGCCTCGAAGCTTTGGCGGCAATGGGCGACGAACTCGCGAAAGCTGCCGCTGAACCAAGAGACCGCAATCTCGCCTTCCGGCACGAAGGTTGCGAGCAGTTGCGGCCACTTTCCCTGGTCGCGATAAAGGCCCCAACCCTGAATCAGCTCGGCGCAGGCGTATTTGTCGTTTGCATCCATAGAGCGCTCCGTTACCCCATCCTCGTCTGAGCAGCGCGGGCAAGCCCATCTGCAAAGACGAGGGCGGGCTCCTGTTTCGAGGCGTCCCGCACCTGAGCTTGCGCGCCGTACGCGTCGGTGCTGCGCTGCTCGTCAGCATGATGCCAATCTTGGTATCCCGCGAATGATCTTTGTTGCGGCGCTTGCTAACATCAAGCGAGCTTGTGACAAAACCAAGGGCTCGCATGAAAGCGATCGTGATGCACCGCTATGGCCTCCCGGACGTGCTTGAATATGGCACCGTGCCGGATCCCGAACCACGTGCTGGTGAGATCCGCATCCGCGTTCACGCCACGACCGTCAATCGCGTGCTCGATGTGAGTTTGCGCGCTGGCAACGAGCACGCTCGCGGAGCCATCCTTCCGTTGATCCCCGGCGTCGATTGTGCCGGCATCGTCGATGCGCTCGGCGCAGGCGTTACGCGTTGGCGACAGGGGATGCGGGTTGCCGCCGCAGGCGTCATGCCGCTCGAGATTTGTTCCGAGGATGGCGACAACTATGCGGGGCCGACCGGCATGATGGGCATCAAGCGGCCGGGCGGCTTCGCGGAGTTGGTGGCGGTGCCAGCCTGCGCCGCGATCGAACTGCCCGATGAGCTCGATTTCCATGAGGCCGCAGTGATCACGCGGCACGTGCCGACTGCCTGGAACCTGCTCGTGAACATAGCCGAGCTCAAGGCCGGCGAGACCGCGCTCATCATGGGCGCGGGCGGAAATCTCGGCTCGATTGGCATCCAGATCGCCAAGAACGTAATCGGCGCGATCGTGATTGCAGCCGCCGGTTCCGATGAGCGCGTCAAGACGGGTCTCGCGTTGGGCGCCGATCATGGGGTCAACTACAACGCCGCTGATTTAGAGGACGAGGTGATGCGGCTCACCGGCGGCAGGGGCGTCGACGTGCTCTATGACAACATCGCCAATCCGAAGGTGCTGCCGAGCGCCTTCCGGGCGATCGGCTCCGGCGGACGGCTGGTGACCGCTGGCGCCCACGCCGGTCCCACCGTTAGCATCGATTTCGCCCACCTCTACCACAAGCGCATCACCATCAAGGGGCGGCCCGGCTATCAGGCATCCGACCTGCCAAAATGCTTTGCCGCCGCCGCCGAAGGCAAGATCAAGGCACAGATCGAACGAATTCTGCCGCTGTCGCGCGCTGCCGACGCGCACCGGCTGGTGGAATCGGGCGAGTGCGTCGGCAAAATCGTGCTCGATCCGACGCTGGGATAGATAAAGGCGTGACTCTTCCGGGCGCGATCGTTCGACGGCGCCCCAATGGGCGAAGCTCCGCATTCACAGCGCCCCCATTGCGCCGACGCCGGGGGAATGCCTATATTCCCGCTACTTCCGTCATCATCGATGACACCAAGCTTCGCCCGCGAGGGCGGGCGGAGCACAGAGGAGATTTAGACATGACCGCCACACCGCTGATGCCGAAAGCAACCGCCGTCTGGCTGGTCGAGAACACCGCGCTCTCGTTTGATCAGGTCGCCGATTTTTGCAAGCTTCATCCGCTCGAGGTGAAGGCTATCGCCGATGGCGATGCGGCGCAGGGCATCAAGGGGCTCGATCCCGTACTCACCGGCCAGCTCAGCCGCGAAGAGATCGAGAAAGGCGTCGCCGATCCGAACTACCGGCTCAAGCTGCTCGATGCCAAGGTCCGACTTCCAGAGACGAAGAAAAAGAAGGGCCCGCGCTACACACCGGTATCGCGTCGTCAGGATCGGCCCAACGCCATCCTCTGGCTGGTGCGCAATCATCCCGAGGTCAAAGACAGCCAGATCATGCGGCTTGTCGGTACGACGAAATCCACGATTCAGGCGATTCGCGAGCGCACGCATTGGAATGCCTCGAACCTGCAGCCGATGGATCCGGTCACGCTTGGGCTGTGCTCGCAGATCGACCTCGACCTGGAGGTTCAGCGCGCCGCGAAGGAGAAGCCAGTTGAGGCCGAGGCGCCGGGCGCGACCCTCTTGCCCGCCTCGGAGACCACCGTTCGCCGCGAGCCCGAGCCCGAGGAGAAGAAAAAACCGACCGAGGAACTCGATGTCGATACCGTCTTCGCCAAACTCAAGCAGCTCGGCGGCAAGAACGAGTAGCGCATCTCACGCGATCTACGCGACACGTCGCCAGCGGTCCAAGCTCAAGCGGCCGCCGCCGGTCACGAAGGCGAACAAGAAGCCGCCGATGATCGCCACATTCTTGGCGAACTGAACCGTCTGCGTACGGCGGTCGGGGCCTTGCAGCTCCCAGAACCGGTGCGAGATCAGCGTCGCGACGATGACGAAGACGATCATCAGCACAGCCGCATAGCGCGTCATCAGCCCGAACACGACGGCGAGACCGCCGACGAACTCGACGCCAGCGCCGATCGGCGCGAGCACCGGCGCGATGGCAGCGGGTATGCCGTTCCTTACCAAACTCGCCGCGAACGCGTCGAGCCCCATGAGTTTCTGAAAGCCACTCTGAACGAAGATCCCACCGATCAGGATGCGTCCGAAGAGGCAGATGGTGTCGTTCCACGCCGCACCGAGCCGGTCGATCCAAGGCTGATCCGAACGACCCAAGTTTATAGGATCGTGGCGTGGTTGCTGGGATTCGCTGATCATTGCGTGCGCCTCCTTTTTGGCCGACGGGCTTGATCATCTCGATCAAGGCCGCGCTGCATGCATGCTTGACCCCGCTGAGCCGCCCTCGCTAGCATGCGTCAGGTATGACCGCGAGCGGGAACATGAAAGCGCGAAAGCGAGTCGTGCTCGCTGCAATTTTCGTGATGGCGTCCCTCGGAGCTGCGGGCGGCCAGTTGGCCGACGGCGCGATGCATCAAGCAAACGCCGCCAGGAAGCATCTCGCCGGCGTGAAATATGAGGACATTCCGAGCACGAAGCCAACGAAGAGCGCAACGGGCGCCGCTTCTCAAAAATCGATCGGGATCAGGAAGAGTTAGGATCTTTCTCGAGCTGCACGGAACCTTAGGGCGGGCAATCCCCGCCACGGGAGGCTGAGCCGCAAGCCCGTCTAATTTTGTCCGCATTGCTCGTGCACCTTTTCCGGGGCCGATATCATGATGCGCATCGTTGCAGTGTCTACGTTCGTAGCCCTCCTCGCCGCTTGTTCCGGCAGCGATCGAGTCGAAGGCATTGTTCCAGGATGGGCGAATACGCCGCCGCAGCCTGCGGTTCAGTACTCCGGGCGCAGAACCCATGTAGAAGCGGGCGCCGCTCATAAGTCCGTGCCCGCCGCCAGGCCTGACCCAGAGTCGCAGCACGAAGCGAAGAAGCCTGAGCCGCAAGGCTCTTCCGAAGAGTAGACTGCGTCTACTGCGCTGCGGCGGTACGCGCCAGTTCATTCATTGCCGCCATCTCAGCGAGAAACGCCATGGAAGTTCCGCGCCGCCGCTTCTTGCAGTTGGCGGTAAGCACTGTTGTCATTCCCGCCGCCGATCCCGCAGAGGCGCAAGACTGGCCGCACCGCGTCGTACGAGTGGTCGTCGGATTACCGGCCGGCGGCGGTGCGGACGCGGTTGCTCGCATCCTTGCCAATCGACTGTCGGAGATGTGGCACCAGCAGGTCATCGTCGAAAACAGAAGCGGCGCTTCGGGAACGCTTGCCTACGACGCGGTCGCGCATGCAGCCCCCGACGGCTACACGATCCTATTGGCCGCACGCGCTCCTCAGCTGAACCAACTGCTGTTCTCCTCGATAAATCACAATGCAGCCGATTTCGCTCCGGTCACGTTGATTGGCAAATTCCCCTACCTCTTGGTTGTGCCCGCCTCCTCGCCGGTGAAATCCCTGCAAGAATTCATCAGCCTTGCCCGAGCCAATCCGGGCAAACTCACCTTCGCCTCGACCGGCATCGGCACGTTACCCCATCTCGCCGGAGAACTGCTCAAGCGCGCGGTGGGCATCGAGATGACGCATGTTCCCTATCGGGGCGTGGCGGCGGGGGCCATGAACGACCTGGTCGCCGGCCGCGTGGACGCCATGTTCAATGCGTTGGCCTCTCTCCTGCAGCCGGTGAGAACGGGCCAAGTGCGCGCGCTCGCCGTCGGCGACAGCGCTCATCGACCCCGCGGTCAGGGTAAAGTTCGAACCGCTCGGAACCGCGCTGATCGGTTCGATGCCGGATCAACTTGCCGACACGGCCCGGGCCGATGCCGAGCGGTTCGGACCGATTATCAAAGCACTGAATATCACCGGCGAGTGATCATCACGCATCATCCGAGCTCGAAAGTGGTGACGCCAAACACCCGTTCGAGTGCGAGCGGACGGATCGCTCCCGTGTACATCCGCGCCGTCTCGAACACCGGCGCAAAATCGTGCCCTTGCGCGAGCGCGACCGCCTCGGCGTTGACGCTCGGCACATCGAGGAAGACTTCGCGCGCGCCTGCGGCCGCGACCAAGGCTGCGAGGACGACCTCGGCCGCGACGCGGTCATCGGCGATGAGCGGGCCGATCTTGTGGCCGCGCCGGCACGGCCGGATCACGCCCCAGGCCGCGAGACTGCCATCGCGCACTAGCGCGCGACCGATATGGCCGGGCGCGCTGATCCACGCGCGCAGGAACGCGCTGCGCGGCGCTGGAAAAACCTGCGCGTCGTCCACCTCGATCGTTGCAAATGGCACTTTCGCCAACGGCACCACGCCGGCCGGCGGCCTCGACATGCCAGCGCTAGTGCCGCCGTAGCGGATATTGGCATAGGCGAGCCGGAATCCCGACTTGCGATAGTTTTGCTGTTGCGCCACTACGCCGTCGAGCCCGATGGTGCGCGTGCCGGCATGTGCGATCGCCCTGTTCCAGATACGCAGCCCATAGCCGCGGCCGCGCAGGTCACGCCGCACGAGATAGAAGCCGAGGAATGCGAAGGCGCTATCGTAATTGAGACAGGAAATGGTCGCGGCCGGCGCGCCCTCGAGCTCGCCAATGAGAAACCCCTCGGGATCGATAGTGTTGAAACACGCGGCGTCGCCCAGCCCGGGATTCCAGCCTTCACCCGCGGCCCAATCTACGGCGATGGCGATCTCCGCAGGCCGCATCGCGCGAATGCGCAGCTCACCAGCGCATGTCATTTTGCTGTGCTGGCGGTAGCCTGCAAACCCTTTTGCTTCAGCGCGGCGCCGATCTCCTCCAGGATCGCGGGATCGTCGATAGTCGCCGGCATAGCCCAGGGCTCGCCGTCGGCGATCTTCTTCATAGTGCCGCGCAGGATTTTTCCCGAGCGCGTCTTCGGCAAGCGCGCGACCGCGATCGCGAGCTTGAAGGCGGCGACTGGGCCGATTTTTTCGCGTATGAGCCCGACGCATTCCTGCTCGATGTCGGCCAGGGGGCGGTTGACGCCAGCCTTGAGGACGATGAAACCGCAGGGCACCTCGCCTTTGAGCGAATCCGCGACGCCGATCACGGCACACTCGGCGACATCCTGATGCGCGGAGAGCACCTCTTCCATTCCACCGGTCGAGAGCCGATGGCCGGCGACGTTGATGATATCGTCGGTACGGCTCATCACGTGGATGTAATCGTCTTCATCCTTGAAGCCGGCGTCCGCCGTCTTGTAGTAGCCGGGAAACTCGGCGAGATAGCTCTCCTTGAAGCGCTCATCCTGCTGCCACAACGTCGGTAGGCAGCCGGGCGGGAGCGGCAGCTTGATCACAATCGAGCCGATCTTGTTCGCCTCAACCGGTTTGCAGGCATCGTCCACGACATCGACCTGGTACCCGGGCATCGCCACCGACGCGGAGCCGTACTTCACCGGCAACTGGCCTAGACCAACGGGATTTCCCGCGATCGCCCAACCGGTCTCGGTTTGCCACCAATGGTCGATCACCGGCACCTTGAGCAGGTTTTCCGCCCACTGCACAGTATCGGGATCGGCGCGTTCGCCGGCAAGAAACAAGGTACGGAACTTCCCGAGATCGTGCTGCGCGAGGAACTTGCCCTGCGGATCTTCCTTCTTGATCGCGCGGAACGCCGTCGGCGCCGTGAACAAGGCAACGCAGCTATGCTCGGCGATGACGCGCCAAAACGCGCCGGCATCAGGCGTGCCCACCGGCTTGCCTTCGTAGAGGATGGAGGTGCAGCCATGCAGCAGCGGCGCATAGACGATGTAGCTGTGGCCGACCACCCAGCCGACGTCGGACGCGGCCCAGTAGACCTCACCCGGGTTGACGCCGTAGAAGTTCTGCATGGACCATTTCAGCGCGACCATGTGGCCGCCGTTGTCGCGCACCACGCCTTTGGGTATTCCGGTCGTGCCCGAAGTGTAGAGGATGTAGAGTGGATCAGTCGCCGCAACCGGCACGCAATCGTAGACCGAGCGCGCGAAAACGATCGCCTCGTCGCGCAGCTTGGCCCAGTCATGGTCGCGCCGTGGGACGAGAGCGGCGTCCCCCTGCGGGCGCTGAAGGATGAGACAGGCCTCGGGCTTGTGTCCTGCGACGCGGATCGCCTCGTCGAGCAGCGGCTTGTAGTTCACAATCCGACCCACCTCGAGTCCGCAACTCGCGGAGAGCATGACTTTCGGCTTGGCATCGTCGATCCGGGTCGCGAGCTCTTTCGCGGCGAAGCCTCCGAATACCACTGAGTGCACCGCGCCAATGCGCGCGCACGCGAGCATGCCGATCACCGCCTCTGGCACCATTGGCATGTAGAGAACGACGCGATCACCTTTAGCGACCCCGAAATTGCGCAGGATGGCAGCGAGAACCTGCGTCTCGACCTGCAGGCGGTGATAGGTGATCGTGAGCTTTTGCCCAGCGAGCGGAGAATCGTAGATGATCGCGGCCTGCTCGCCGCGCCCGGCGAGAACGTGGCGGTCGACCGCGTTCCAGCAGGTGTTGCAGACGCCGTCCGTGAACCAGCGGCCGTACACGCCGGCCTTGGGATCGAACACCTGCTTGGGCCACTCGATCCAGTCGATGTCGGCCGCCGCTTCGCTCCAAAAAGCCTGCGGGTCGCGCTGCGAGCGCGCATAGACCTCCTGGTAGCGGCTCGCTCGCGCATCCATGACCTGCTCCCTTATCTCGAACCGTTTTGGTCCCTCGTCCCGTCCCGCGTAAGAGCCATTGTGAGCGCGCCCGGGGAGTTTGCAAGTCGCGTCGGCCGCGCCCGGATACCATGCGGCAATGCTAGCCGCCGCGGCAGCGCCATTCACGCGGCGATTTGACAAGGAGACTGGCCCATTGAAATGATACGATCAGCAAACGAATGATTACGCCGTGACGCTCACGCCTTACGACATCGATCTCGACCGCAACCCGGCGAATTTCCAGCCGCTCACCCCCCTGTCGTTCCTCGAGCGCTCGGCCGCGGTCTTCCCCGACCACACCGCCATCAATCACGGCGCCTTGCGCCGAAGCTACGCCGAGTTCTACGCGCGCGCGCGCCGGCTGGCGTCTGCGCTGGCGAGACGCGGGATCGAGCGCGGGGATACGGTGTCGGCGCTGCTCGCGAACACCCCAGCAATGCTCGAATGTCACTACGGTGTGCCAATGGCCGGCGCGGTGCTCAACACTATCAACACACGGCTTGATGCCGCCACCGTGGCTTTCCAGCTCGACCACGCCGACGCCAAGGTGTTGCTCACCGACCGCGAGTTCTCGAAGCTCGCGAAAGAGGCACTCGCGCTCGCCAAGGTCAAGCCGCTGGTTATCGACTATGAAGATCCCGAATTTACCGGCGCCGGCGAGAGCGTGGGCTCAATCGAGTATGAGGATTTCATCGCCGCCGGCGATCCCGACTTTGCTTGGAAAATGCCCGACAGCGAATGGGATGCGATTTCGCTCAATTATACCTCCGGCACCACCGGCGATCCCAAGGGCGTCGTCTATCATCATCGCGGCGCTTATCTGCTCGCGATCGGCAATGTGCTCACCGGCGGCATGGGCAGGCACTGCGTCTATCTCTGGACACTGCCGATGTTCCACTGTAACGGCTGGTGCTTCCCCTGGACTCTCTCGGTGGTCGCTGGCACGCATGTGTGCCTGCGCCAGGTGCGTGCGCCGGCGATGTACGACGCCATTGCCCGGCACAAGGTGACGCATCTGTGTGGCGCACCGATCGTAATGGCGACGCTGCTCAATGCGCCCGCGGAAGAGAAGAAACCGCTGCCGCATGTTGTGGAGTTCTTCACCGCGGCGGCGCCGCCACCGGAAGCGGTGCTGGCGGCGATGAAGGCCGCCGGATTCAACGTCACCCACCTTTATGGGCTGACGGAGACCTATGGTCCCGCCGCCGTGAACGAATGGCGCGCCAGCTGGGATGCGCTCTCGCCCGCCGAGCAGGCCGCCAAGAAGGCGCGCCAGGGCGTGCGTTACGTGCCACTCGAGGGACTCGACGTCCGCGATCCCGAAACGCTCAAGCCCGTCCCGTGGGACGGCGAGAGCATGGGCGAGGTCATGTTCCGCGGCAACGTGGTGATGAAGGGTTACCTCAAGAACAAGTCGGCCACCGAGAAAGCTTTTGCGGGCGGCTGGTTCCACTCCGGCGACCTCGGGGTGATGCATGCCGACGGCTACATCCAGCTCAAGGACCGATCCAAAGACATTATCATCTCCGGCGGGGAAAATATTTCCTCCATCGAGGTGGAAGATGCGCTCTACAAGCACCCGGCCGTCGCCGCCGCCGCGGTGGTGGCAAAGCCCGACGACAAATGGGGCGAGACACCTTGCGCCTTCATCGAGCTCAAGCCCGGACAGAAGACGACGCAGGAGGACCTCATCGCCTGGTGCCGCAAGAATCTCGCGAGCTATAAATGCCCGCGCTTCGTCGTGTTCACCGAGCTTCCGCGCACCTCGACCGGAAAGATTCAGAAGTTCAAGCTGCGCGAGATGGCGAAGGCGGTCTGAGGACGCACGTCAAAAGAGCCGGCCATCGCTCATCAGCCGAGTGGCACCGTGAGCGCGAGGAGGCTCGAGACGTCTGAGCTTTTCTCCAATGGCCACATCACGCCAATCAGCTGCTCGGCGTCATAGCCGCGGCGCCTCCGTTTCCGCCCGTCAGTGTGAAAGCAGGGAACTCAGCTTTTCCTGGATTCCCGTTTCGCGGAAATAAACGGAATTTCGATCCATGCTTTATCGGCGCGAAGCAGGTGAGCGCACGCTACTCCGCCGCCTGGCGCAGGCCCAGGTGCCGCAGCGAGCGGTCGATCCATAGCCGCGTGAGCTTCTCCTGGACGCCGTTCTGACTCAGTCGCGCGCGCAGATTATCGAAGTCGACGCGGTCGAGATCCTGGTCCTGGTTGAAGCAGGAGAACACCACGCTTTCGACGCCGCTTGCGGGATCGCGGTGGACCTGCAGGCACTGGGCGCAGATTTCCTTCATCATGCATTGCATTGGCGAGTTGATTGAGGCGATTGCCTTGTGGCCGGGCTTGAAATGCTGCCCGAGCATGCCCTGCCGCGCCCGCGAGACCGCCGCCATCATGCCGTCGGAACCGATGGCGATCACGCGATCGATCTCGCCGAGCGGGATCGGCGCCTTTCCCAACGCGCCCGATGCATACGCGTCGAGCGCGGTCACGATATCGCCAACGAACGCTTTGTCCTGCGCGCGCTCAGCACGAAAGCCTGGCGCTTCGTCGCAGCACCACACGATGGCGTCGGCTGCTCGCTCGATCTCCTCGACCTTGTAGCGATCGACGGCACGCTTGTACCCGGCGAAGTAGAGCACGCGGCTGCCATTTGTGCGCAACGTCTGCCCGATCGAGAACAGGACCGCGTTGCCGAGTCCGCCGCCGATGAGCAGCACGCTTTCACCGCCGGGCGTTTCGGTCGGGTGACCGGTCGGACCCATGAGAATGACCGGCTCCCCTGGGGCAAGCTGCGCGCACAAGTCTGACGAGCCGCCCATTTCGAGGACGATAGTCGACAGCAGGCCGTGCTCGCGATCGATCGCGGCACCGGTCAACGCCAGCCCCTCCTTGGCGAGGCGGGTGCCATCAGCGTCGCGCGACAGCATCTCGTAGTTCTGTAGCCGATAGAATTGCCCCGGCCGGAAGGCGCGCACAGCCATCGGCGCGCGCACAACGACTTCGACGATGGCCGGCGTGAGCCGGTTGACCGCGTGTACGACGGCCCGCAGTTCCTCGTTGAGTCGCGCGATCAAGGCCGCGGGCGATATCTCTGATGCGGGTTGCCGCGCCAGCATGCGGCTGACGACGGGGTAGCCCTGCTTGGCGCTCGCCATCGCTTTGACGACGTTTCCCGCAAAAGAGGGGTGGAGATCGCCGAAGAAGCTAATGGCGCGGCCGTCCGCGCGCACGTTCATCAGTACGTGGGCGGCGGCAGGTTTGGTGATGCGCTCGGGCGTGACGTTGCGCCCGTTCTCGTCGACCGCTTGGAAATGTTTGCCATCGATGCGCACGTGCTGCGGCTCTTCGCGCGCGAGCACAGTATTCGGTTGCGTACCGGCCGCAACCAGGATGGTGCGCGTGCGCAGAATGATCTCGCGCGGCGGGGCCGTCGGATCCGCTTGGGAGAGGCGCAACGCGCGGGCACAGCCGAACTCATCGAGCAGCACCTCTTGCGGCGTTAACTGCTCGGCAAAGGCGATCCCTTCCTCCAGCGCCTTCGCGACCTCCTCGTGGTTGAGCGTGTAGCTCGGTGAATCGATCAGGCGCCGCCGATAAACAATAGTGGCGCCGCCCCATCGGCCTATAAGTTCGGCGAGCCGGGGCTTGCGGCGCTCGCGCGTAGCCAAGCCGCGCTCGGCGCGAAGCTGGCGCGCGTGGTGCAGGAACTCGGATGCAGTTTCCGCCTCCTGGGCGGTCCAGTCGGCGCGCACCGCTGTTTCCCCGCGTTCAGCGACCAACGTTTCGTAGCGACTGAGGAACTTTTCCACCTGCAGGGGGTAATAAGCGAGCGCCTCGGTGGCGGTGTCGATGGCCGTGAGCCCGCCGCCGATCACAACGACCGGGAGCCGCACCTGCAGATTCGCGAGGCTCTCGGCCTTGGCGGCGCCAGTAAGTTGCAGTGCCATGAGGAAATCGGATGCTTGGCGTACCCCTGCGGCAAGGCCGTTCTTCATCGGCACGATGGTCGGCCGCCCCGCCCCCGCGCAGAACGCAATGTGGTCGAAGCCGAGCGCAAAAGCGCTCTCGATTGTGAGCGTGCCGCCGAAGCGCACGCCGCCGAACATCGCGAATTCATTGCGCCGTTCCAGCAGCAGACGCACGAGCTTGAGGAAATTCTTGTCCCAGCGCACGGTGATGCCGTATTCGGCAACCCCGCCGAATCCGGCCATCACGCGAGCATCGAGCGATTCGCGCAACGCGGCGGCGTGCCGGATCGGGCGGAACGAGGTGCGCGCGCCGCCACCCCCGACCCCGGAAATGTCGGGCTCGAGCGGTTCGATCTTGAGGCCGTCGACCGCCACAACAGTGTGGCCGTCATTGATCAAGTGATGGGCCAGCGTGAAGCCTGCGGGGCCCAGTCCGACGACGAGCACCTTGTGGCCGGTCGCAGGCTTCGGCAACGGCCGACGCAGATCGAGTGGGTTCCAGCGCGTCAGTAGACCGTAAATTTCGAAGCCCCAGGGCAGCGCCAGGACCTCCTTGAGGATGCGCGTCTCGACCTGGGGAATGTCGACCGGCTCCTGCTTCTGATAGATGCAGGCCTTCATGCAATCGTTGCAGATGCGGTGACCGGTCGCGGCGCACATCGGATTGTCGATGGCGACGATCGCCAGCGCGCCGATCGTATGGCCGCTTGCCTCGACCAGATTCATCTCGGAAATTTTCTCCTCGAGAGGGCATCCCGCAAGCACGACTCCGAACACGCTTTTCTTGAACTCGCCGTTCTTCTCCTTGAGGCCCTTCGCGCAGGAATCCTTGCCTTGGTTGTGGCACCAGATGCAGTAGTTGGCATGATCGAGCGCGCCGGCGAGATCGGTGCCCGGGTCCGTGAGTGCGAAGCCATCGCGTGCGCGCCGATGCGAAACCGGCAGCTTGAGCATAGCCACGCCGTCCACGATCTCGGTCTCGACCGCAATGAGGTGGTGCGGGTCGATTTTGCCCGGCAGCTTGAACAGCACGCCGCCTTTGTGCCAGTGCTGGCCTTGCGCCGTGTGCGTTGCCCAGGCGGCGTAGCGCGCGGCAAGATCGAGCGGGGCCGCATGCTCGGCCTCGGCCTTCATCCATGCGTCGACCCGCTCGGCGAAGCGCAATTCAGTGAGCTCGCCGCCGAAGAGCGGCTCGAGTTCCGCACGCAGCGCCTGCCCATCGAAGCTTGCCGCTTGATCAGGAGCGTATTTTTTAGCGGCACGGCGCTGCACGAACAGCCGCTTCACCGCGTAGAGCGGCGCCAGGGTGTCATGGCGCTGGCGCAGCGCCTCGACCTCACGCGTGATGCCAAAGAGCGCGGTGATAAAATCGTCGAGTTCGGCCGCAAGCTCGACGATGAGATCGGAATAAGCCTTGGCGGCAAGCTCATCCGGCGCAGCACGCCCAGCCATCAGTCGATTGTGCAGTTCCGTATTGCGCCGCTTGAGGACCTCGACAAAGCAGCCGTCGAGCCGCGCCAAGCCGTGGCGACAATAGAGGTCCTCAAATTTCAGACCAAACGCGAGGGAAAGTCTTTCGCTCATCTATAGAGGTGCCCTCGATGGAGATGCGCCGGGTCGTACGCGGTCGCCAGTCCCGCAATCGGGAATTTGCTGCACGAGAGCCTCTAGGCAGCGGTGCGAAATCGGGCGATCACCGCGGCCGGAATCGGCGCACCCTTCAATTTAGCAGGATCCTCTGGGTCGCGCCCGGCCCAAACCCGGATCTCGCTGCCTTCGACGGCAAGCTCCCCGGCAATTGAGATGCGATGCGTCACCTCGAAGCTCGAACGCTTAAATTGGGTGACTTCGGAGGCGATGTGCGCCACATCGTTGAACTTGGCGGGCCTGAGAAAGCGGGCCTTGGCGTCGACCAGCGGTATTCCTACGATGCCGAAGACCCTCGCCAGCTCGTTCGGCTTCACCGCAAGCGCTTCCTCAAAAAGACGCCACACGCTCCAATCGAAATATTCGAAGAAGCGGCTGTTGAACACGATGCCAGCCGGGTCGCAGTGACCCCATTTGACCGTGAATTGCCGGCGGAGGACGAGATTGGCCATGCGCGGGTGGTGCCAGTGGTGGCGGCAGAAAAGCCCGCCCGCGCGCAGGATGTCAAATCCTCGGAAGTGGAGGAGAAAGCGTGCAGACCGGCTATGCAGCGGAAAAGCACGAAAACCGGCCTCGGCGTGGTCAACGGCGGCGCCCGAGACGGCTGCGCAGACCCGGCCTTGGCGGTCAGATTTGCAGATGTTGAAGTCTGCCCTGTTCAGTTCGAGTTCCTTCGATCAGCAGACCCACACTCGCCTATAGCTCCCGCGAATTGGGAACCAGCGCCCGCAGCCGTAGTCGTCGTAGTAGGCATAAATGCCCGCCCCACGAAAGCCAGGGCCGAAATGGGTGGATTGATGGAAGTGGGCGGCGTGATGGAAGCCGCGCAAGTGACCGACGGTGTGGAAACCGCCGCCGAAGTGACCGGCACTGTGGACGCCGCCATGGAAGGCGTGTCCACCGCCGTGACCGCCGCCATGTCCGCCAGCATGACCGCCACCGTGTCCCCCGCCGTGACCCCCCGCGCGCCGTCGCGATGGTCGGGGCGAGAGCTGCCGCGACGACTGCGGCTGTGACCGCGAGCGCCGTTTTTCGAAGCAGGGATTTATCTCCTCTGCAGGCCGTCCACCCTCGGCTACGCTACCGCCGTCGGCTGACGCGACGCTGAATGTCGCATTACGGATGCGTGAGTCTGTGGCCATCTCGGCACTGCAGGCATCTTGTCGGCCGCGTTGTCAGGTTGGTGTAAGCAAAATAGTGAAAAGTAACTGGTCTGGCGTGGAAATGCGGTCACGTCTCACACGCACGCCGGCGCGGCGCGTGGATTGCTCAAACTGCGTCGACCAACTCGGTCGGCGGCTCACATCGCAACATTCAGCTCAGAGGAATTGATCGTGCTTCTCATCGCCTATTATGTCGTCTTCATGATCGCCGGCGATCTCGCGGCTTACGCCATTGGGCTCGTCACGGAACTCGAATTTGGCGGTCACGTGAGCCTCATCGTCTTTCTAGCGCTGTACTTTTTATTCTTATGGATTGCCTGGTTACTGGCGGTGTGGTTGACGAAGCCGAAGCATCCAGAACCGGAGAGCGCCCCCTCATCGTGACAGGGGCAAAGAAAGCGCCATCTCCTGAAGCTCGGATCTAGCCCAGGCGTGCAAAGCCGAGCGAAAACTTTGCGCCACCGGTTGGGCGATTTTCAACGGTGATCGTTGCCGCGTGCGTATCGGCGATGCGTTGGACAATCGAAAGTCCCAGTCCCGCGCCCCCTGCCCGCCGCCGATCGCGCCGCCAGAAGCGTCGAAAGATCAACTCGCGTTCATGCTCCTTGATTCCGGGCCCCTCATCGAGGATTCGCACCGTGCCACTCTCCTCGACGACTATCTCCACCGTCGTCCCAGCTGGAGAATGGTTGATTGCGTTCTCGAGGAGGTTACGGACCGCTCGGGACAGCATCTCGCCGTTACCATGGACCCAAACGGGTGCTTGGCTGCCGCTCAATGCGATGTTCTTGCCTTGCGCTAGCGCCAGTGGGGCGGCGAACTCCGCGATTTCGGCGCAGATCGCCCGTAGATCGGCTTTCTCCATAGGATCGATCGAGAAAGTCTCCAGTTCCGCGATCTCGAGCAGCTGGCTCACGATGCGCGCCATGCCTTCGATATCCTTATGGAGGGCTTTGGAGATCCCCCCATCTGCAAGCGCGTCAATGCGACTGCGCAAGATGGTCAGCGGCGTGCGCAGTTCGTGGGCCGCATCGGCGGTAAACTCCCGCTGAACGCGAAAGCCGACCTCGAGTCGATCGAGCGCCTGGTTTACGGCTTCCACGAGCGGCAAAATCTCTTTGGGAATTTCTTCGGGCGGCAGTCTTATATCGGTCCTTGTGGGATTGATCTTCTTCGCCATCTCCGACGCTTTGAGCAGCGGCCGCAGTGCCCGGCGGAAAATCACAATGTCGATCGCCAGCAAGAACAGCAGCATCGGCAACGTGATCCATCCCACGCGTTTAAAAAAATCGGCGACGATGTCATCGACGATCACATCCCGATGTGCCAGATCTTCCCCGACCTCAATCCATGCTTTGCGTCCATCCACCTCCTTGACGAGGCTCACTCCGGAAATGGCCGCGTCGCCGCGTCGCGTCTTCAGGTAGGCGATCTCGGACGAGCGTGGAGCGGCTGAGAATATCGGCGACCTATCCTTGAGCGAGGAAAACAGGACCTGCCCGTTCTCGTCGACCACCGCATAGGCATACCGTCCGACCGCCTGCGAATAGATGTCCTCGAGCGCGGGCGGCAGATCGAGGGCCCAATTGCCGTCGGCCCGCAACACGAGATAGTGCGCAACCAGCTGCGCCTGTTCGCGCATCGCTCGATCATGCAGGTCGTTGGCCGCCCATTTGAAGAACCAGTAGAGCACCACCGGCATGACAATCGCCGTGATCACCAGCGCGATTGCATGCAAGAAAATGATTCGCGAGAAGATTGATTTGGATGAAATCACGCCGGCTTTTCCTCGGAGATGAGGTATCCGACACCGCGAATCGTGTGGATTTGCACCTTGGCGCCGCGCTCGGATAGCTGTTTGCGCAGACGATGGATATAGACTTCGACGGCATTCGAGGCGACATCACTGGACAGGCCGAAAATGTGGTCTTCGACCAGTTTCTTCGAAACAACGCGATCCTTGCGGCGCATCAGGAGTTCGAGCACGGCCGTCTCGCGCGCAGAGAGGACCTGCGGCTTCTCGTCGATGAAAGCTTGGCGACTTTCCGTATCGAATGCGAGGTTCGCAATCTGCAGCGAGCGTCCCAGCAACTGCCCGGGACGCCGTAGAAGCGCTTCCAGCCGAGCCAACAGCTCTTCGAACGCAAATGGCTTGACGAGATAATCATCCGCTCCGCCGCGGAGCCCGCTGACGCGATCTTGCAGACCTCCGCGGGCAGTGAGCACCAGCACCGGAAGCGGGTCCTCGCGCTGGCGTATCTCGCGCAAAACCGAGAGTCCGTTGCCATCGGGCAGGCCGAGGTCGAGGACCATGGCGGCGTACCGCGTGATAGTTAGCGCGGTCTGCGCCTCCCCCGCCGTCGTGAGAAGGTCAGTTTCGTAGCCTGCGGCTTGGAGGCGCTGAGTCAAGAGCTGCGCAAGTTCCTCGTTGTCTTCAACAACAAGCAATCGCATATGCAATTTGCCCCAGCGAGGCGCGCCCGCTGTAACGAATTATACCACGTAGAGGAATTCGACGCATGACGGTCCGCCGCATGCAGGATCAGAGCAGCAGTTGCGCCGACCGCCGCATCGTCCCTTACGGACGGCAACGCAGGAGTCCGCCCCAGTCGCAGTAGCCGACGCCGACATGGCAACAGCCGAACGACCATCTCGAGCAGTAGTAGAACTGGTAATCGGAGCCGCAACGGTCCGAGCAGTAATAGGCTCCGAGCGTCACATCGAAGCTACAATGGTTGCGCCGCGGCAAGAATGCCGGATCCTGCCAACCGACGTGAACGAAAGGACCGTTCACAGGCGAATAGGCTTGTTCGCCCGCGTGGACGCCGGATGCACAAGCGAGGCACGTCAGCACAACGAGCTGAAAAATCGTCACACGTATTCCTGCATCATGCGACGGCATCGCGACAACGATAGCACCCTAGAGACGGCATAGAAACGATCCGAGAGGAGGGTTGCTCAGCGCGGCTTCCGTACAGTGTGCGGTGCCCGAGCCACTATCGATCGGCGTGATCTTCGACGCGCTGCTCCTCCAGGGCTGGATCGGGAGTAGCCTCGGCCGGCGCGATTGCCCCGACTTGCGAAGGAGGTTTGATCGGCAGCCGTACCGTCACCCGAGTCCCTTCGCCTTCCTTGCTGTTGACCGAAATCGTGCCGCCATGAAGGTCGACGACCATCTTGACAAGGTAAAGTCCCACTCCGGTCCCCACGATGCCGGAAACGTTGCTGCCGCGGTGATAACGTTCGAACAATCGATCGAGATCTTTTGCAGGAATGCCGATTCCATGGTCTTCGACCGTAACCACAACTTGTTCCGATTCGATTCCAGCGCTGATCGCAATGGGATCGCCGCTTTGTGAATATTTGACCGCATTCGACACCAAATTGCTGAACACTTGAACAAGAAGCTTGGGGTCGCCGCCCATCGGCAACGGTCTCGGGTCAAACCGCTCCAGGATCTGCGAACCAGGCGCTATCTCCCGGTGCAACTGGCTGACCTCGCGCAGCAGTGCGGCGACATCGATTTCCTCCGGATGGAAGTAGAGGCCGGCACCGCCGTCGAATAGCCGCGAGGTATTCAGGAGATTGTCTATCAAATGCGTTATCCGCAACACCGCGCCGCGGACCTTGCTGGCGCGCTCATTGATTTCCTCAGTGGGCATGCGGTCTTTCAACTTGATTAGGCGTTGGGCGTGACCATCGATGATCGTCAATGGCGTACGGAATTCGTGTGAGGCCATGGACACGAAGTTGCGTTGGAGCAGAGCCAGCCGCTGCTCCTGCGCCAGTTTCTCTTCCAGCATGGAGGCCTGGTGCGCGAGCACACGCTGGCTACGCATCAGCTCGATCGCGTTATTCCGAAAAACGACGGCGGCGCGAGCCATCTCGCCGATCTCGTCGCGCCGCTCCGTTCCGGGAATGTCAATATCCGTGTCGTTGACGGCGAGACGGTGCATGCGGTCGGCCAGCTGCAACAGGGGGGTCGAGATCGAGCGGCTGATATAAAATAATGCGGCGACCACCATTACGCCTGCGATCGCCATCGCCAGACCGACGAGCCAAAGCGCCTGCCGATAGGCAACCGCAAGACGGGCGCTCGCCTCTTGCGCATTGGCGACCGCGCGGTCAGTGAGAAGGCCCAACGTGTCGCTCGCCGCATTGTACGCAGATCGGGAGCCCGCCATGTAAATGGCAAGCGCCTCGGCCTTGCGATCGGTGCGCGACAGGGCCAGCATCTGGTTGACGGTTTTTCTGTAATCGTTCCACCGCTCCTTGAACTGTGCGTAGAGCTCGTTCTCCGCTGCGTCATGGCGAATCTGCTCGTAGCTACGCTCGGCTTGTGCAATGGAGCGATCCAATTGCTCCATCTCCTTTTCGGTTGCCGTGATCTGGGATGGCTCCGACGACAGCAGATTGCTGCCTTCAATCGCCCGAAAATCCGACGTGAAGTTGTTGAGATCACCGAGCACGCGGGTGTTCGGGAGCCACAGCTCGGCGATGTCTTCAGACAGGCTGTTAAAGTTGCTCAGCCGCGAAATGCTGAACAAACCGAGGATCACCACCAACAGAAAGAAAAACAAAAAAACTAAAGTAAGGTGGAATCTGATCGAACGCGGCTGGCGCATAGTGGCCGAATGTCAGGTTGATGAAACCATAGCTGCAAAGCGCGCACATCGAATATAGTAAGGTACGTCAAACCGCGAAACCGGGTTTGCAGGAATTTTTGCTCGCAAGCCCCCGATATTAACTTAATATCTGGGTTTGCTTCGTCGCATCGGTGCCCGAGCATGGCGGAAACGCGAAAAAAGGTCCTGTGCATTGAAGACGACCGCGAGACAGCGGCGCTGATTGCCGAAGAGCTTGTTGAGCGAGGCTTCGAAGTCAGCGTCGCTCATGACGGTCGGGCGGGTTTCGCCGCCATTTTGAAGAACATGCCCGACCTCGTTCTGTCCGATATCAGCATGCCGGTAATGTCCGGGTTCGAAGTGCTGGAACGGTTGACTGCGCTCGAGCCTCGCTTCGCGAAAATGCCATTCGTATTCCTGACCGCTCTGACGGATCGCGACAACGAGCTCAAGGGGCGCCAACTCGGGGCGGACGACTATGTCACCAAGCCGATCGATTTCGATGTGCTCACCACCATCATCAATGCGCGCCTCGCCGGCGTAGCACGTTGGGAGCTATGGCCGAAGCTCGTGCAGCTCAATGATCGTGAGGTGGAAACATTGACCTGGGTGGCGCGCGGCAAAACGTCGGCGGAAATTGCGCAGATTCTCGGCCTTACCAAGCGCACGGTCGATTTTCACATCGACAACGCGCGCACCAAGCTTGGCGCGGCGACCCGCACGCAGGCCGTCATCAAGGCGGCGACCGGCCGCCTCATCGAGCCGTAGCACCTGCGCAATCCGCGGCCGTGCGTCACTGCATGAAGATGGCGAGCGCCAACGCGAAGGGAGCGATGATAAGGCCAAGATAGACCCAAGTCCGATACCCCTCGGGATCTTTCGGAAGCATGAAGAGGTGGAGCAAGATCCACAGCCCGACGGCGACGCCCAAGGCGAGCCTGATAAGGTCGCCGGGGGTCTCATAGGCGGACCATATGCTTTCGTTTTGAGGCGTGCTGACGCGCGCCACCACCACCAGCAGCGCCCCAATAAAGAGGGCGCGAAGAACGATAGCCCCCATCCGAAGGATAACGGGAACCTCGGCCTTCGGTGAGCTGTTCTCAGGGGAAAGCCCCTGCCCGGATTGTTCTGTCGTGATCTTGGCGCTCATGGGTTCGGCGCTTCGATTTCCGAGAGCCTAGCGCGATGACTGACAAGCGCGCTTCCGACTGCCCGGTCGGGATGTTAGAGAAACTCATTACAGGATATAAGTTCCCTGGCCCGACAAGGTAATGCCGGCGACGCGGAACAGGGCCAACTCGCGAGCATTGCTCGCGGCTGCCGGGCTCGCGACCCGTGGCCTTGGCTGCCTCGGTCCGGCTGCGGGAGCCCAGAGGGCGCTCTTCGCCGCACGATCTGCCCCAGAACGGGTGGCAGCACGCCAAAACAGGCTGAGCCCGGGCCCCGCTGCGATGACGACCGATAGTCCGCAGCTATCCTTCACTCCAACGCTGTTATTAGGTGTCCACCTCGGCGTGGCCTCGTGCCTGTGGCGTTCTCGGCCCCGCCTCGCCCCGTCTGCCCATAAACAGTATCTGCAGCGCCGGGACGACGAGAAGCAGCATGATCGGTCCGACCAGCATGCCCCCAACCACCACGGTGGCGAGCGGACGTTGAACTTGGCTGCCAATTCCGGTCGAGATTGCGGCCGGAAGCAGGCCGATGCAGGCCGACAAGGTCATCATCAAGATAGGCCGCATCTGCTGTTCGGCGGCATGGAACATTGCCTCGACGGTGTCCAAGCCAGTTGCGGCAACCTGGCGATAGCCGTTGACGATAAGGATTCCGCTCATAACGGAAACTCCGAACAGCGAGATGAATCCGATGGCGGCGGAAATGCTGAACGCCAGTCCGGAAACGTACAATCCCAAAATGCCACCGCAGACTGCAAACGGAATTCCGAGCAGAGCCATGAGACAATCGCGGAATGAATTAAACATCCCGTAGAGGAGCATCATGATGAGCGCGAGAGTGATCGGGAGGATGACGGCAAGCCGGTTCTTTGCCTGTTGCAACGACTCGAATTCCCCGGCCCATTCAATGCGATAGCCGGTTGGCAGCGTCACATTGCGCGCAATCCTCTCCTGCGCCTCCGCCACAGCGCTTGCGAGGTCCCGACCCCGCACACTGAATTTGAGCGGTACGAAACGCTGGTTGCGCTCACGAAAGATGTAAGAGGCACCCGTATCGAGCGTAATAGAGGCGAGATCACTCAAAGGTATGTAGGCATTGCCGTTGTCGGTCTGAACGCCGACTTTGATGTTATTCACTGCTTCGATGCTGTTCCTATATTCGGGCGCAAGCCGCACGGTCACATTGAACTGTCGATCGGATTCCAGCAGGGTCGTGGCAACGGTGCCGCCCAGCGCGGCTTGAATGACCATATTGAGGTCGCTGACATTCAGCCCGTAGCGTGCCGCCTTTTCGCGATCGACCTTGATGTTCAGGTTAGGTTGCCCGAGCACCCAAAAAACACCGAGATCGGCAACTCCCCTGACCTGACTCATTTCGCGCATCGCCTGTCTGGCAATCTGCTCCAGAGTGGCGAGATCGCGACCAATGATCTTGATCGAGTTGGCGCCCTTGACCCCCGAAATACCCTCCTCGACATTGTCCTGAATATATTGCGAGAAGTTGAAGCCGATTCCCGTGAACTCATTCGCGAACTCGGCCTGCAATTCGTCAATCAGCTTGGCTTTGGTCCTTCCTTTGGCCCATTCTTCAAACGGCTTTAGCGGCACAAAAAATTCGGCATTGAAGAATCCGGCGGCGTCGCTGCCGTTGTCGGGCCGGCCATGCTGAGAAACCACCGTAATAGCCTCCGGGTGACGAAGCAGGATCTCCCGGATCCTGTCGACAATCGGCATACCGGCTTCCAGCGATATGGTCGGCGGCATCGTCGCTCGAATCCAGAGATTGCCTTCCTCAAGCGTCGGCAGAAATTCACCCCCCAGCCGCAACCCGAGGAAGCCCGTCACCGCGAGAAAGAGCAGCCCCATGGCCACCGTGAATCGGCGATACGTGAGCGACCAACGCAGCACTGGCGTATAGGTCGAACGTAGCGCCCTCACGACCGCAGTCTCGACCTCGCTGATGTGTTCGGGGAGCAAGAGGGAGGCGAGACACGGCGTCACTGTGAACGTCGCGATCAGTGCTCCCACCAACGCATAGGCATAAGTGCGCGCCATCGGCGCGAAGATCTGGCCTTCAACACCCTGCATCGTGAATAGCGGGATGAAGGCGGCTACGATGATCGCCGTCGAAAACAGCACGGCCTTGTTGATTTGGAGAGCGCTGATCAGAATGAGCCGCAACCGGTCAGTCCATGTCTGCGGGCCAGATGCATCCGTCTCGCCTGTTGGATCGGGCCCCCACTGTCCTGCTGCCAACTGCTGCAATAGCCCTCGTCTTTGTTCAGGTCTGGCCTGAAAGTTTCGATAGATATTTTCCACGAGAATCACTGCTGCATCGACAATAATGCCGAAATCAACGGCACCCACCGACAACAAATTTGCGTCTTCATTTCGAACCACCAGAATGATGATGCTGAAGAACAACGCGAACGGAATGTTGGCGCCGACGATGATCGCGCTGCGCAGATCACCTAAGAAAAGCCACTGGATGAAGAAGATGAGCAGGCAGCCGAACACCAGATTGTGCAGCACCGTCGTGGTGGTGACCGAGACCAGCGTGGTTCGGTCGTAGAAGGGGACCAGTTTCACGCCGGGGGGCAAGCTCCCATCATTGTTAATTTTGTCGACTTCCGCACGCACCCGCGCCACGACGTCATTCGTGTGCAGCGTACGGTTCATAATGACGATCGCCGCGACCACGTCGTTCTCTTTGTCGCGACCGGCTTTGCCGAGCCGGGGCACGTGACCGACGGAGACCCTGGCAACATCTCTCACGAATACCGGGACGCCGTTCGATTGAGAAAGCAGGACATTCTCGATGTCGCCGACCTTGTATCCCTGCGTCAAATCTGCCGAACCGCCGCTGTCCATGAGCCCCACTCCACGGAGATTGACGGACTGCTGACCCATGTTGATGGTGCGGCCGCCCACGTTGACGTTGGCATTGCCGATGGCTGCGATGACCTGAGGCAGCGTGACGCTGTAAGCATCGAGCTTGTGCAGATCGACTTCGACATCGTACTGCTTAGTGGTTCCGCCCCAAGTATTGACCTGGACCACGCCGGGAACAGTAAGGAGACGGCGTTGCAAGATCCAATCCTGGACCGTGCGCAGGTTCGTCAATCCGAAATTTGGCGGTCCCACCAGCTGATATCGGAAGATTTCGCCGACTAGGCTCGTGCCCTGGATGGTCGGCTGCACATTATTCGGCAAGCTCACGTTTTGTTGCAGGTTGATAGCGGTCTGCGTGAGAGCAAAGTAATAGTCGACACCGTACTGGAATACGACACGAACGAATGACAGGCCGTAGAACGAGGTCGAGCGAATGACGTTCACTCCCGGTGTCGGAGCAAGCCCGACCTCCAGCGGGATGGTGTAGTAACGCTCCATCTCTTCGGCCGAGAGGCCCGGCGCCTGAGCGGTGATCTCGAGGATGACCGGCGCTGGATTGGGATAGGCCTCGATGTTCAGTTTGCTGAACGCGATCAGGCCAGCGCCGATAAAAACCAAAAGGCACAGCAGAACGATCGGACGGCGGGTCAGTCCGAATGCCAGGAGTGCCTTCAGCATCGGCGCCCTCTCAACCCGCCCTGCCTCGCCGCTCGAGCGAGAAGATCACCGCGATGCCGTGGCCAGAGCATTGCTCAGGAACAGCGCGCCTTCGGTAGCGACCAGCTCACCCGGCTGGACGCCCTCGAGGATCTGCCGGTAGCCGTCCTGCTGCAGGCCGACTTTGACCGTGCGTTTGGTGAATCGGCGCCGGTCGGCGGTGACCCACACCGTCATTGTGCCGTCGCCTTCGCGCACGACGCCGTCGAGCGGAACCGCGACGGAGCGGACGGGGGCGCCGGTGCGAATCGCGAATGTGGCGAACATTCCCGAGCGCAATTCATCGCGCGGGTTCTGCACTTCGGAACGGATAAGAACTCGACGAGTCATAGGGTCGACCATGGAGGCGATGGTGGAGATGCGCCCCTCGAATATCCGCTCCGGAAAAGCGCTGACCTTGACTTTGACCTCCTGCCCGACGCGAAACGCCGGGCTGTCGTTCTCGGGGACGTTCGCGAGCATCCACATCGTCGAGATGTCCGCCACCAAATAGGGCGCGGGGGGATTTCCCGGTTGGACGAACAGTCCCGGTGCCGCGTTGCGGGCGGTAACTCGTCCGGCGATGGGGCTCGGAACGACCAGGATCGGATCGGCCTTGCGCTCGGCAATGATGCGATCGATTTCGGAATCGGCCTTGCCGAACAGGCGTACTGAATCGCGTGCCGCCCGCAGCGCGCCTTCGGCGGTTTGCTGGTCCGAGGCCGCCTGCTCCATGTCTTTTTGCGATACCGCGCGTGTCTTGTAGAGCTCGCGCAACCGGGCAAGATTCCGGGTCGTGAACTCCAACACCCCCGCGGCGGCGATCAAGGTCGACTCTGCCTGCAGGAGATCGGGGCTGTCGATCGTGAACAGCGTCTGCCCCTTTTGCACGTCATCGCCGACCTTGCCAAAGAGACCGACGATCCTGCCCTGATAGGGGGTAAACACTTGGACCGTCATTTCCTGATTGAAATCGATGCTGCCGACCGACTCCTTCTCGATCGCAAACTCCCGCTCGCTGGCAGGCTCGACCTTGACCGATCCGAGCTGCGAATCCGTGAGGTTGACGGTGGGCGGACTGCCTGCGTTGCCGCCAGCGGGACTTGAAGGAGCGCCTTGCGCCTTTGCAGTCGTTCCCGCGGCCCCGAGCCTGGGTTGCCACCAACTGCCAGGACCAAGCGGGGAATAGGCAAGAACTGCGGCGAAGAGAATTGCAGCCGCAGCCGCCACCGCTAGTCCGGTATTTCTCTTGTGAAAAGCCATAGATAGGTCACGTCCAGACCGATCGATCGGCGCGACGATGGCCACTGCCCCACCCTGGGGTCTACTGGTATTAATCACAGCTAAACACTTGATATTCGGTTGTGGTAACCGCGTCACAAGTGTGGCCACAGATGGACATCTCAAGGCGCCCAGTGAACGCAGGCTCCAGAGGGCGGAAGGGGCCTGGCTCGCGCGGCTCGACAACTTCTGCCCATATTGCTGGCCTATTCCGCGAAACGGCAGTTCTAACGTTGCCGCGGTCGACGGGGGCATAGCTCGAAGGCTCTGACCGACGTAGGGATTATGGAACCGACGCAAAGGTCCGCGCTTGCTCGCCTCCTTAACGGGTTGAAGCGCGAGCAACACGATTATCGGCCTTCGCTGGAAGTCTTCCCGGCGCTGAATATCGAGAAGCTCGCCGCAGACATGGGGCTTGCGACAGCCGGCGCCGAGCGCGGCACGCGGGAAGAACCGGCCGCCGACGGCATTGCCCTCGACGATGTCGAGAACCGGATCATCGAGCGCGTCGAAGCAGAGAAGAATGCGGCGCACGGGCTACTTCTCGACGAGCTGCGCACATACAAGGAGCGCTTAAGTAGTCTCGACTTCGAAGGGCGGTTCGCGACGATTCGGCAAGCTGCACCCCGCGGCCGTGAGCGAATTCCGCGCTGAAGCGGCGCAGGGCCGGGACGAGCTGCACCGCCTGCGCCGGCATTTGCGCGATCTGGAGCTCGAACGCGACGAGTTTCAGCGCCGCAACAAGCTCAAGCGAACCGCGCGCTGGGCGTTCGGAGGCAACCTGACGCTCAAGGTCGGCGTTCTTCTCGCAGTTTTCGTTTTCGAGGTTTTTCTCAACGGATTCTTTCTGGCGAAGGGAAGCGAGCTCGGGTATTTGGGCGGCGCGGTAGAAGCCTTCACGTTCGCCCTGCTCAACGTCGGCGGCAGCTTTCTCATCGCCGTCGCGGGCGTGCGCGAGCTCAACCATCGCAATCTTTTTCGCAAACTTTTCGGACTGCTATCGCTGCTTTGCTATGTCGCGTTGGCCCTCGGCCTCAACCTTGCCCTTGCCCATTATCGTGAGGCCTCGGGATCCCTCGTTTCCGATGCGGGGCGCGAGGTGCTCTTGCGGCTCCAGGCCTCGCCGCTCGCGATCGCGGACGTGAAATCCTGGCTGTTCTTTGGTCTGGGCATATTGTGCTCCTTGATCGCATTTGCCGATGCTTTCCTCATCTTCGATCCCTATCCGGGATACGGAACCTTAGAAAAGCGGCGTACGGAGGCGCACGAGGCCTATATCAGGCAAAAGAGCGATCTGGTCGCAAAGCTTCTCGAGATTAGGAACCAGGCGATCGAGATTCTCGAGGAAGCGAACCGCGACCTCTCGATCCGGCGCGGCGAGCATGATGCCATTCTCGAAGGCCGGGCTCGATTGGCTCGCCTGTTCGCAGCGCATCAGGCGCATCTCGAACGGGCAGCAAACGCACTCCTCGCCATTTATCATGAGGCGAATAAGCGGCAAAGAAAGACCCCGCCACCGGCCAGGTTCTCGGCACGCTTTACGCTTGACAAATTTCCGATCGACGACGGCTGGCTGGAGACATCGGCGCGTGACGATCTCAGGCGGTCGATCGCGGAATCGCAGGCGGTACTCGTCGCTCAAGTGCAGGCCATCCACGCCGAATTCGAGCGGGCATTCGCCAGCTACCGCGAGATTGACGAACTCGTGGAGGAGAAGACAGTTGCCAAGTCGAGCGCCAAGGCGGCGTAGTAGGAATCCGGGCGATCTGCGCAAGCACGCGGTTGGAGCGGCATTGGCGTTGCTTGCGCTCAGCGCGATTTCGGCGGGTGCCTACGTCTATACGATTGCGGCGCGTCCGCCTGCCCTTGATCGCTCCTCGCTCTGCCCTGTGGATGGGCCCCGTTCCATCGCCGTGGTGCTTCTCGATTCGACCGACGACATCCCGGAAATCGCCAAGCGCGAAGTGAAGACGGCACTGGCGGACATTGCCGAGACCTTGCCGACCTACGGCTTGCTGGAGCTGAGGCTGTTGGACCCGAAGGTCGCAGGCGGCAAGTCGCTCTTTGCCCGATGTAATCCAGGCGACGGGTCCGGCTTGAGCGAGTATACCGCGAACCCCGCGTTGGCGAAGAAGCGATGGCTGGACGGATTTCGCGAACCGCTCGAAGACGCTCTGCAAATCGGGTTTCGTCCTTTGCCGGGCAAAACCTCCCCGATCATGGAGACGGTTCAGCGCATTGCGGTCGAACGTTTCACCGGCCGAGCGGTGGAAGAAACTTCGAAGTCGCTGATCATTGTTTCCGACATGCTGGAGCATGAGCCGGACTATTCGCAATACGCCGGCGACCTATCCTACGGCCGTTACAAGGCTTCACGCGCTTATCAGAAGTTTCGGACTAATCTCTATGGTGCCGAAGTGACGATCTTTTACATCCAACGATCCTCTGCCAAGCCGATCAACTCTGCGGATCACATCCGATTCTGGGCTGAGTGGATTCGTGACAACAACGGTCGACTGAGACAAGCGAACAAACTTCAAGGGGTTGGTTAGGTGGCGGTGAAACATCCTTCCCCGTGGACCCAACGCGCGGCGGACATGGCCTACGCCACGAGCGCAAGCGCCGTGGTGTTCTTGGCCTTCGTTGCGATTGGATGCGTCTACATCGTCATCGCCAAGCTCGTCGGCATCGGGCCGTTCTACGTCACCTTCGTGCCGGTCGGCACCATGCTGGCCTATGCGCTGCTGATCTATTCGGCGAGAGGCCTGCGGCTACGCGACGATCAGTCGGGCGACAACTTGTATTACATGGGATTTCTCTTCACGCTCACGAGTCTGGGCGTCTCGCTTTATCAGTTCACAGCTGCGCGCGCGGCCGAAGAGATCGTGCAGAATTTTGGTATCGCAATCGGCTCAACCATCGCGGGCATCGGACTGCGCGTGATTTTTAACCAGATGCGGCGCGATCCGGTCGAGATCGAACGGATGATGCGGCTGGAACTCGCTGAGGCAGCGCGCCGGGTCCGGCGCGA
>WNFW01000270.1_pt1 | contig 31939 bp, 22 predicted proteins | sample 5400131 | NCBI WGS metagenome assembly WNFW01 (sample SAMN13153362, study PRJNA577476) | soil metagenome | isolation source: 20 cm soil or saprolite under grassland replicate 1 | place: USA:California | collected 2016-06-15 | reverse complement strand
TGCATGTAACGACCGAGGATATGTCGGAATTGTTCTATAGCGTTCGGGAGCGCTACGGAGAGAACTGGGGCAGTGAGGCTCGCAATAAAAGTTCACGCAGTCTGTTGAATGATGTCTATAGGAAAATGCGTCAAGCAGGCCTGCTTCGAGGCCCTGACGATGCTGGTAATATGCTGGTGTTACCAACCGCCGCCCGTTACACTGCCACCTATGAGAAAGCCGGGCAGGAGACGAAAGAAGTGGTCGGAGTTGCCTCTCAAAACGGTAACTCCACCAGGAAAAAGTCAAGTAGCTCACGAGAAACTATGGTATTCACATTGCCAGAGCTAGGGTTAGATGGGGGATAGCCAGGACTCACAGATGTGAGATAGCGCGACCTTAAAGCGTAAGAGGACAAAGAAATGCAACGCACATTTGAGAATTTTGCCGAGTGGACAATTACAGAAAATGGCACAGCTGAAGAGACTGCGGCCCGCCAGCTCGAAATGTTTGTCGATATGTTACAACATCAAACCGGAGGACCGCAGGGCTATCGCTTGCGCCGGATCATCCTGACAAACTTCTGGCTATACGGTCAGCAAGAATTTGAGATACCACACGGAAGACTTTTCCTGGCAGGAGAGAACGCGAGTGGCAAATCAACCGTGCTGACGGCTGCTCTACCTCTCGCTCTCGATGGTGATCTTCGGCCTAATCGTCTCGACACCTTCGGTGGACGCGAGAGACATATCCAGTATTACGTCCTTGGAGGTTCAGATTCGGCGACTCCATTCAACCATGAGCGGCGTACATCTTACATCGCACTGGAATTTGAATGGTGCAATCCCGATGCCCCTCCAATCGCACCAGAGCTTCGACAGCGGTGGGAGAATGGGGATCGAGAAAAGACACGCTTCCTTACGATAGGTATTAGTCTGGCCGGAAATCTAAACGCTAGTGACCGCATTCGTCCATTACGTTTCCTGATTACAGACGGGTCCCGTCTAGGCTACGAACTCGATACCATCTATGAGACAGGCAACAAGCTCGATAAACGAGCGTACGATCATGCGCGATTCAAGCAAGTACTCGAGGGGCATGGTATCATATGCGACACACAAGCCGAATATGAGCGGCAGGTAGCACGTTATCTCTTTGGGTTTACCGACGAAAAGGACTTCCAAAAACTGATCGATCTCTTGCTGACCCTGCGTCGTCCGAATCTAAGTAGTGAATTGAGCTTTTCACGAGTACATGACTATCTAAAGCAGTCACTGCGCAAAATCTCGGGTGAGACTACTTCTCGAGTGATCGGGACCATCGACCGTATCGATGCAATTAATAGCGAGATCGAACGTATTCAGGAAGCGTACGAGGCCGCAGATCGTTTACATCGAGCGCGACAGCAAGTAGCCCTGATAAAAGCTCAACTGGCTGCATGTGAATATACTGGTGCGCACCTTGTTGAGAGCAGCGCTCAAAGTCGGGTGACAAAGCTGCGTAAAGAGCTGCTCTCGGCAGAAAATGAACGCACGAGGGCAGAGGCACGCTCTCAGGCATTACGGGTAGAGCAATTTGAGGTCAACGGCCAGATCAAAGCATTAGAAGCCAGTGAGGGATTGGAGGTAGTAAAAAGGCTTGCATATGCGCGTGAACGGCTGCATGAGGCCGAGACACACATGCAACTCCAACAGGGCAGCCGGGAGTCAGCGCGTCAATCACTAACGGAACAAACCGAAAGCCTTGTACGCCAACGCGCGCGCTTCGAGACATTGAAGGCAGAGTGCCTTTCACATCTGGATGATTTGTCTTTCATAGCAACTGAGGAAGCACTCTGGGAGGCTGTCTCTTTGCAGTTGCAAGAAGTTTCCCAACAGCTTAGCAACATCTCAACTGAAATTACAAACAGGCCGGAAGTGCCTGCAGGTGTCACTGCACTGGTTGAAGCAGAATCAGAAGATCGCATTACCTGGTTACGTAGACTCGAAGCGTTGCATCAGGAGCGAGAAAAGTTGGATAGTAAGGTTCAGAACGCCCGTACACTCGAAACGACACGTTTTCAAGAATTGGATGAAGCACGCCATCGTTTCGAGTCTGCTCAAGACCGAGCATACGAGTTGCAACGAAACCTGAATACTACATTGGGGCCATTCTTCATAGAGGGCATCTTCACCAATCCTCTTGATATCATTGATGATGCAACACAGACTCAAGAAGTTACAACCGATGAAGAGTCCCTAGCAGGTAAAGCAGTAGAACAATTTGCCGCAGTCATCAAACGATATCAGCAGGTAATAGGTGAGCTTGAACACGAATTGGCCGATGCGGCGAATCTGGCACAGGGTGAACTGAACGAGTTGCAACTGCTAGCAGGCAGCAAGCAATACGAGTTATCTGAAACGCAGGCGCTCTACGAGCAGAAACTGTCTGAGCCAGAGTTCACTCCAATTCATCCAGATCGTCGGACATTTGCCCGAGCAAGACTTGCTGAGCATGGCATACTCGCTTTACCACTTTATGCGCTCCTCGAATTCGCTCCGGGTATTGACAACGAAAGCGATCATGCAGGACATATTGAACATATGCTGGAAGATGCCGGACTGCTCGACGCGCTGGTTATAGCGCCTCAACAGGTAGGTGCCGCTGATGCGCTTCTAGCAGCGGAGGGATTGAGCGATTGTCGTCTTGACATAGACGCCTTTCCCGGGGTGAAAAAAGACAAATCCCACAATTTTGAGCACGTTCAACTGGAGGTCAGCGGACTTTGTTTCGATACAGCTTTACGTGAATCCCTGGTTGGTAATGATACTGATTGGGAATCAACGATAGCAGCTATCCTGCAAGCTTTAAGCCAGACTGAGAGTGTACAAGAAGCCAGTGCCGCAAGATCATTGTACTCCATCAATCAGGACGCCTCATGGACACATGGTTTGCTGACAGGGCATGCAGGAGGAGGCGAAGCAAGGTATATTGGAAGGGCTACCCGCCTCCGCGTAAGGCAACGCGAACTGAACGCACTGAATCAGAAACGGACGAATCTAGAAGAAGAGTTGCAAGCATTATACAATCAACTTGCCTACTATGAACAACAGTTGGCGCAGATCCAGCAGAAGCAATCTAGAATACGAAAGATTTTGCCAGAGAGTGGCGTCGAGGAGACATACGCAGAACTTTCACAGGCCAGGTTAACTCTAGATGACCTCAGAAGTAAGTATCAAAAAGCGCGCGTACAGACACAAGAGGCAAGGCAGGCGTACAACAGGCTTCTTGCCCAATTAGAACGCGAGAGTCAAGGGATTGCGCCTTTAGCAAGCGATATAAAGCGTGTCCAAAACACGCTACTGGGAGTAGTCAAATTAAAAAACCAGACTACGTCGCTGCAGATGCAACTAGGAAATATCATCGATATCTTGGAGGAGCATCAGAGAACACTAGAGGCACAAGAAAGAGCGAAGATGAACGAAGCAAACGTTACTGCTTTATACGAGCGTATACACCAGCAATTCCTGGAGGCCCAGGCAGAATCGAATGAACTACTTCGTGTAGCTGAATTGTCTAATGCAGAGGAATTAAGCGAACGTCTGCATATGCTGCATGAACAAAACGAGATGCTATCAACACAACTCGATGAGGCCAAAACTAGTTTCATCAGTGCCGACGTACGTGCCAGTGCCACACTAGAGCATCTTGATGAAGCCGAGGAACATTTACAGCAAGCACAGTTCGATCGCACAGAAAAACAGCAGCGCTTCGTCAGGCTCATGGCAGAATATCCCACGACGGAACTACTCGAGATGCAGCAACTGGCTGCCAATGAGCAGTACCTGAAAGCAGCGCAGGGATTGCTAGGCGAAACGTTGCGTGAAGTCGATGTTGCAGCACATAAGCAACATCTGGAAGAACAATACCGGGAAATGTATAACGGCCTATCTCGTACTTTTAACCGGGAACAGTCACTCCTGCTCGAATATGGGCCAGACCTGGACGATCAAGGGCATGTTGTTTTCCTGAATGAAAATAAAAGTAGACCGGTTGAACTTCTAGAACTACTGAGCGACCGTATCGAGATGCAGAAAATGCTACTTCGACAAGAAGAGCGACAGTTGTTTGAAGATTTTCTGCTGCAAGAGATCGCCGAGGCTATTCGCACGCACATTCTCGAAGCTGAGGAATGGGTACAGCAGGTCAATGGAGTACTTAAGGGTTTACCTATGATCGGTGAGCACTACGCCTTACAGTGGAAGCCACCCGCTGAGTATGATCTGACAAAATTAGGCAGTCACCTCGCTCAACACTATAAACTCTTGCGTAAACCGGCCCAAACGTTGACCACTGAAGAGACAGAGACCTTGATGGGTGCGTTCCGTAGGGAGATCGAAGCTGTGCGTATTCGCCAGCAAGAGAATCCTGAGATGAATTTCATGGAAACATTAGAACAAGTCTTTGACTATCGTGAGTGGTTTCATTTCGATGTGCTTGTTGCGCCTGTTGGAGGTCAATGGCATCGTTTAACCGACCGCATGGCCGGTACACGAAGCGGAGCAGAACAATTATTCGCGCTGTACGTACCACTCTTTGCAGCCCTGGCTGCTCTTTATAGAAGTGCTGCTCCAGGTGCTCCCCGATTGCTTGCGTTAGATGAGGCATTTGATAAGGTAAGTGTCGCCAACACACAACGCATCATGGAATTTCTTGTTTCACAAGATTTCCAATGGATCATGACCGGGCCACAAATAAGCGGCACAGGAGCAAAAATACCGGCATGTGCAAGATACTTGATGATTCACGAAAAGGGTTCACCGGTAGCTACAGCATCTGCTTCTTTTTGGAGTGATAGTCAAAGTCCTCAAGTGACAATGAGCGAGAAAAAGTGAAAGTGACAGAATCACTCCCACGTAATCCGCAAAATGTGCAAAAAGCAGTCACATTTTTCACACAGGCAAATTTACATCGCTTGCTTGCGAAATTGCGTGAGAAGTACATTGAGATTGGACGAGTAGGTGGTCAGGTGCTTTTGGAGAATACTACACAGAGCGAACGACGCGACATTGCCAGTTTTCTAGCCAGACCGCCTTACGCAGAGATTAGTTTGAAGATTAAGTTATCTGATATTGAAAAGGCTCTCCAGCACAGTTTCAATTGCGAATTACCTGAACTGCTCATTACTTTCTTTCCTGATCAGCCACTTGTGACCCGCCCGGCAAAAAGAGAAGCGCATACTCTACATCAGACTAATTTTCGTACCAATTTGCTGAGTATAGCTTCCGCATTGCATGAGGAATCGCAAGGTAAGTATTGGTTTCAACACGGACAACATGGGCAGGAGTGGATTTTTTCTCGTTTCAAAAATTCCCCTACAGATGAACAGGAACGACAACTTAAACTGGTACGTTACATAGTAAATGTGCTCAATCAGTTACCTGAATCAGGTGCATCGGAACGTCTTGCGCTCTTTGCCCAGCGAACCTGTGGAGATCCACATGCACTTGACCCAAATATGGCTGCTGGAAGGCTTCTATTACTTGCCCTCAATGATCTTGCTCAATGTTTGGAAGCGAGCAGCTCTCTACGTACAAAAACGCCACAAGACAGGGAACAAGAGCTAGGTTTGTACAAAGATGCAGGTCTGCTTGTAGATACGGTATCATCAAGTGTGGCAATCTTCAATCTCACAAGCGCAATCGATCACAATGATACATCTGATCCACTCGTTCAGGCAGCGGGCAAACGCGTACTTCTCCTCCCAATGCGACAGTTGCTTGAATGGAAGCGCCTTACTCCTGCGAGTACAAGAATTTATTTGTTCGAGAACCCACAGGTTTTCGAGCAAGCTATTGCATCCTTAGAGTCGTCCAGATCATTGCCCACACTTGTTTGCACTTCTGGTTGGCCAAGCGTAGCGGCACAACGTCTATTAGACCAACTTCTTGAAGAATCTCCAGACAACTGTTTGTTCTATAGTGGAGACTTCGATTTGAAAGGACTGCAGATCGCCGCATATCTAGCTGCACGCTACCCTGGACGTTGCCACCCGTGGCATTTTGATGCGACTTCATACGAAGTGGCACTTAAAGCTGGCGGGATCAAGGTACAAGCAAGTGAATTAAGTATGCTAAACGCACTCCCTGAAGTCTTTAAGCCACTGGTGACGAGGATGCAAGAAAAGCAAAAGTGGGCTTTTCAGGAAGGGATTGTCGAACTGCTGGTGAAAGAACTGCGAGATTCCAGTTAAATCTGATTATCTACCCCACTTCATTTTCTCGGGTCTGCTCAGTTTTGGAAGCGAAGGTTGACAAACAGCAAATCTGCTGCTATGCTTTATCTAGATTATAAACTTGTGTGCGTGAAATATTACCCACATTGAAAGACTGACCCGCGTCGAGCGAACAAAGTATGAGATTAGTGACCAACAGCGATCCGAAACAGAGTGGAAGTTCGGAATGGATACACATCTCAGAACGCATTCATGAGCGGCTGGCCGAAGAAAGCCTTTGGAAGAAAATAAATCAGGTTTCTTCTGAACAAGGCAAGTAGGAACAGGTGGATGGTTCCCACGCAGCGTAACAACCATGGAAAAGCGGCCTTTCATCCTTAAAACATTGCTGTTGTTAAGGAATCGCAAGCGTAAGGTATCTCTGCGGAGAATGAAAGGCAATTAGGGTGGCACCACGGGTGTGTAAAGCGGAATAGAAATATCCTCTTCACTCTCGTCCCTTCAATGTCGTCAAAGGAGGGGACGGGAGTTTTTTATTGCAGTCAACTGAAGGCTCTCTCCCTATCCTCACAATCCTCATCTCAAAAGACGAGGGAGTTGAAGGAGTATCACACAATGGTAACGAGCGGTCGGACAAAGAAGGCCCAGACAATGACAAAAGTTGAAAATGCGCTTGATCAAGCATTGAAGAAAATTACTGAGGTCGAAGTGCCACAAGGCAAACATATCGCATTGGCCTATTCAGGCGGGCTTGACTCGACACTATGTGTCAAACTATCTCACCTGAAATATCATGCTCGTAAACTCACAGCAATTACTGTTGATGTCGGTCAAGGTAAGGCTGAGATCCAAGAGAGCTCTGAAAGAGCTGTGAAGTTGGGTATAGCACCAATCGTGATTGATGCAAAGCAAGAATTTACCGAAAAATGGCTCAGCAAAGCAATCCAGGCAAATTCAGATTACAATGGCTACCCTGTTTCTACCTCTATGACTCGCCAACTCATTGCTTCGCATGTTGCACAGAAGGCTCAGGAATTGGGTTGCGATGCCTTAATGGAGGGTTCAACAGGCAAGGGTAATGATCAATATCGTATGCACAACGTCTTCAGCCTCTTCACACCTGGTATACCCATCTTTGTTCCGGTGCGTGACTTTGATCTCACACGTACTGAAGAACAGTTGTTGATGGAATATTATGGTGTTGCGCTCGAGGAAGTGATTAGCGGTGGAGACGATAAGACAATGTGGTGTCGCTCAATTGCAAGCGGCGGAATTGATCTTAACACAGAACTGCCAGATTCGATATGGGTGTGGCTGACACCACCAATGAAAGCTCCTGATAAACCCACAACTCTAATATTGAGTTGGCAAAATGGCTTGCCAGTTGCACTAAATGGCAAACAGCTTCCCCTTGATCAGATCATTGAGCAACTCAATATTATTGGAGGAGCCAATGGCATTGGCAAAATTGATCTCTTTGAGGACGGCATCATGGGAATGAAGTCCAGGGAGATTTATGAAGCTCCAGCAGCCTTAATTTTATTGAAGCTACATAGAGACCTCGAGCAATTCTGTTTGACCAAAGAAGAGATACAGTTGAAGCGCCAGCTTGATGCACAATGGGCCAATCTTGTATATCATGGAGAGTGGTTCCACCCACTGAAAGATGCGATCGACGCTTTCATTGCGGCCACACAAAAGGTTGTAAACGGTGAATACACGGTAGAACTCTACAAGGGCAACATTAATATACGTACACGTTCATCGTCAAGTGGCCTCTTCTTTCCTGATGTACGCTCCATTAAGAGTGCAAGTTTCAATCAGAAGGAATGTGCACCAGCCGCGCATCTTCGAGGCCTACCCTTTGAATTGATTGCGAGGCGAAACAAATTGGTAACGACCAGATTTGAAGGGGAACAGTCATGACAAAGCTCTGGCAAAAAGGTTACCAATTGAATGATCAGGTCGAGCGTTTTGAAGCTGCACAGAACAGCCTGCTTGATGCAAGGCTTATTCGACACGATGTCTGGGGCTCACTTGCTCACATTGCGATGCTAACAAAAATCGGTGTGCTCACCGAGACTGAGCATAGTGCATTGAGAGGTGCGCTTTGTAAGATTCTGGAGTTGGAAGCAGATCACGCGTTTACAGTTAAGTTGGAAGATGAGGATGTTCATACCTGTGTGGAGAATTTCCTGGCAGCAAATACAGGTTCTGTAGGTAAAAAGATTCATATGGCACGCTCGCGTAATGATCAGGTACTGGTGGACCTGCGTTTGTACGGCAAAGAGCAAATGCATAACGTGGTGACCAAACTCTGTAATCTTTGTTCGGCATTGATTGAGTTAGCTGACACTCATGCTGACGTCCCTATGCCGGGTTATACACATATGCAACGGGCAATGCTTTCTTCGGTTGGTCTTTGGTCATCAAGCTTTGCTGAGGCTCTGCTTGATGATGAGAAACTACTTTCGGCTGCATATCAGCTTAACGATCAATCTCCACTTGGTTCCGCTGCTGGTTATGGGGTACCAATTGATATAGATCGACAGTATTGTGCTGATCTACTTGGCTTTTCCCACGTACAGAACAATGTCATCTACGTACAGAATAGTCGAGGTAAGATCGAAGCAGCAATTGTTCAGGCGTTAGCACAAATCATGCTTGACCTGAGCAAATTAGCACAGGATATCCTACTCTTCACGACAGTCGAATATGGTTTCTTTCAATTGCCACAGGAACTCTGCACAGGCAGCAGTATCATGCCTCAAAAGCGTAATCTGGGAGTGATGGAGTTGGTCAGGGCACGTACACAAACGATGCTCGCACTTCAACAGCAGATTCTTGGCATTATCAGCGGACTGCCTTCTGGCTACAATATGGACTACCAGGAGACAAAACGCCCTTTTATTGAAGCTTTGGATCTGGTTCAAGAAAGTCTCGAAATTTGTACTCTGGTAGTCAGCAAACTAGAAGTACATGTCGAACATCTAATCGATGCCTGTACTTTTGAATTGTTTGCCGCTGACCGAGCTTATGAACTCGCTACCGCAGCTAAAATCCCATTCCGCGATGCTTATCGCATTGTTGGAAAAGAGGTAACTGAGCAATTAGATCGACATTTGCCTTTTCCTCTGGAAAGCCAGGAACAACTTGCTGAACGACTAGCAGCGCGTAGTCACCTTGGTGGCTCTGGTAATCTAGGGTTGGCAAAGACACAAAAGCATTTAGAAGATGTAAAGTCAGTGTGGCATGAAAGAGCAGAAACGTTTTCAACGGCAATAGATAAGTTGGTAGGAGGTTTATAACATTATGGCAAAAGTCGTACTTGCTTATTCAGGTGGATTAGACACTTCAGTGGCTATCCGTTGGATTAAAGAACAATATAACCTGGATGTGATCACTGTGACCATTGACATCGGTAATGCACGTGATCTTTCAGCCATCGCAGCTCGTGCCGAGAAGATAGGCTCAGTAAAAGCATTGGTTGTTGATGGACGTGATGATTTCGTGCGCTACTTCGTCTGGCCTGCGCTTCAAGCTGGAGCTATCTATGAGGGAGAGTATCCTCTGGCAACTGCTCTTGCACGTCCGTTGATAGCGCGGCTCTTGGTAGACATTGCACATGCAGAGGGTGCAATTGCTGTGGCACATGGTTGTACTGGCAAAGGCAATGACCAGGTGCGCTTCGATGTTGCAATTAACACCCTTGCGCCAGAAATCAAAATAATCGCTCCTGTACGTGAATGGAGCATGACGCGTGACAACGAAATTGCATATGCAACCGAACATCACATCCCAATACAAGTGACTAATGCAAGCCCGTATTCGGTTGATCAAAACCTATGGGGTCGAAGCATTGAATGTGGCATTCTTGAAGATCCCTGGGCGGAACCTCCTGAAGAGGTCTATGACTGGACGGCTAATCCTGATCTTAGTAAACTAAGCAGCGAGCCACCACCGGAACCTACGTACATCGAGATTACCTTTAAGGAAGGCATACCAATTGCATTGAATGGCGAGGATATAGATGGTGTGACGTTGATCGAAACATTGAACAAGCTTGCAGGGGGTTACGGCATTGGACGAATCGATCACATCGAGAATCGACTCGTAGGCATTAAATCACGAGAGGTGTACGAGGCTCCAGCCGCAGTGGTGTTACATGATGCGCATCGGGCCCTGGAGGGTTTGACACTGAGTCGCGATCAGGCTCGATTTAAGCAAGTAATCGCAACCGAATATGCACATCTCATTTATAATGGACAATGGTATAGCGCATTGCATCAGGATCTTGCTGCCTATGTTTACAGTACACAACGATTTGTAAGTGGAGTAGTACGTATGAAGTTATCGTATGGACACTGTATTGTTGTGGGACGCAAATCGGAGTACTCGCTCTATAACCATAGCCTGGCAACGTATGATAGCGGTGATCAATTCGATCATAATGCCGCGCTGGGTTTCATCAAATTGTGGGGTCTACCACTTACGACCCAGGCGCAGGCACAACTTCTGCCTGAAATTAGCTTGAATGGTAATTTGCTCAAAGGCCCTGTGAACTAACAGGGATGTAGTCGACCAGGGTGTAAGATTATGATTTCAGTATCAATAGTAAATGTGACCAGCTACACTGGATTGGAGTTGTTGCGATTATTGTCGCAGCACCCTCAGTTTGTTGTAACATCAGTCACGGCTCGCAGTGCTGTGGGTAAACGACTATACGAAGTATTCCCACAACTGAGTGTCATGACAAACACACAAATTGATCCCCAACTTGTCATTACTGAAGAGCCAGGACAGATTGATCTTGCATTTGTATGCTTGCCACATGCAGCCGCAGCGGAGTCTGTCGTGACCCTACTTGAGCAAGGCGTAAAGGTGGTTGACCTATCCGCTGATTTTCGTTTGCGTGACGTTGCTCTTTATGAGGAGTGGTACAAACATGTACATCCAGCACCTGCACTGCTGCAAACAGCAGTGTATGGATTATGCGAGCGTTATCGCTCAGTTATCGAAGGTGCTTCGCTCGTGGCAAATCCTGGTTGTTATGCCACTGCCGCCATTCTTGGATTACTCCCTGCTCTAGTAAGAGGGATAATAAAACCTGATGTGATCATTGATGCAAAATCGGGCAGTAGTGGTGCAGGACGTTCATTGACGTTAAGCACACATTTTGCAGAAGCGAATGAGGACATCAGTGCATATAGCCTCTCGGGACATCGTCATCTATCAGAAATTACGCAGGAACTCGAGGCAGCGTCACTGGCAGGAGGACATCCTATTCAAACGCTACGTTTGACATTTGTACCGCACCTGATACCAATGACACGTGGAATACTTGCAACATGTTATGCGAACCTAGATGAAGAGAGGATATCTACCACGCTTGAGGTTCGTTCCCTTTATGAAGAGTTCTATGCAAATGAGCCTTTTGTGCACGTGGTAGATCAACCGCCACATACTAAATGGACCATTGGTAGCAACCAATGCCTCATTTATCCAATGGTGGATACACGTACCAGGCGTCTCCTGGTAATTTCTTGCCTAGATAACCTCGTCAAAGGAGCCGCAGGCCAGGCAATTCAGAATGCAAACCGGCTATTTGGAATTCCAGAGACTGCTGGATTACTGGTAGCTCCCCTCTATCCATAGAGGGTATTCCAGGAGGAGTTATCTTGGCTAATACTACTGTTTTTTCCTTTACTAAGGAAGGAAATATACTCAATCAACATCACCTGATCGCACAGGTATTGCGTGAGGCGCTTCCTTATATCGACTTTTTAAAAGAGAAAATACTCGTCATTAAATTGGGGGGAAGTACTCTCGAACACCAGCGAGGTATCATACAGGATATCATATGGTTACAGGCACTAGGTGCTCATCCAGTGCTGGTACATGGCGGCGGATCATATATCAACGAGTGGTTGAACAAACTCAATATGCCAGCGCGTTTCGAGAATGGTTTGCGCGTGACCGATGCTCAGACATTGGATATTGTGCGCATGGTTTTACTAGGCCAGGTGAATTCTGGCTTAGTCTTGATGGCATCACAGATGGATGGCAACGCTATTGGTTTGAGTGGAACTGACGGTAATATGATACGCGCACGCATTATCGACGAAAGGCTGGGGTTTGTGGGAGAAATAGAATCGGTTGATCCCACCCTGGTACAAACGTTGATTGGACAGGGATATATTCCCGTGATTGCTCCTCTGGGCCAGTCACAGAGTGGAACCTGCTTGAACATCAACGCTGACCTTGTAGCAGCACACCTCGCAGGCGCACTCAATGCTGAAAAACTCATCTTCTTGAGTAATGTTGTTGGCATCTGCCGAACTGATGGGTCTTTGATCTCAGAATTGACGGAGACGGAAGCGCTACATCTGATAGAGGAGGGCACCATTAGTGGTGGCATGATCCCCAAAGTTACCGCATGCCTGAACGCATTGTTTGCCGTACCTCGTGTACACATTGTAGATGGTAGGGAGCCACATGTATTGCTTCGCGAATTGTTCACAGATCAAGGCGCGGGAACGATGATCGTGCGTAAGTAAGACTCTCCCGACCGAGGCTCAGGAGGTTCTTGTGCCTACTCCAACGCTTCTAGCCTGCTCGCCGATAGACCAGCCCTTGTTGGTTCGGATCAAGACTTTTATAGCAAGTTGCGTCCAGAAAGTAAAAAATGGTAGACTACCAGCAGTGAATGAAGATCAGATTCATGCTGCTTATGGCCCAAAACTTGGGAACGGCTCATTCATACATCTCAGAGGAGAAAGAAAGCTATGCGTCGGAACATTGGAAAGATGCTCATCTCCCTTGCAACCATCCTCACAGCAGTGGTCCCTTTTCTAGCTGACTGGAACGACTCGCACCTCTTCAGTCCTCAGTGGTCTCCACATGCCCGCTTTCACGGCGCTGTCTCTTTGGGGATGACGACGATGCTCTCCTCAGCCGCACTCTGGTTGCTCTGGCGACGCTCACCAGATCAGGACGCCTCCGTGACTGTTGCTGCAGCGATCCCCATTGCATATTGGGGCCCTTTCTTTCTTGCTCCATTCGTCCCCGGCACTGCCGTCGAGGACCCAGGGCATCGGTTGGTACGGATCGTAGGGGTGCCAACTAACCTCCTGGGAGCGGGAGCTACCATTGTCACTGCTGGACTTGGGTGGTACCTGGATCGCCGATGGCGTAACCATGCTGCGCCTGCACACTGAGGGACACGAAGTGTGCTAGAGGTTCGCCACTGTCTCTAAAATCAAAACTCTTCATTTATAGAGTAACTCTGCACTATAGGCATGGGCATCGACAAAGTCGTACGCTGTTCGGATCGTGGCCAAACCCAGTTCGCCAGTATCACGTGGCAAAACGCGCCAGAAAGCACGCTGCATTCGACTCCACTCAGCTATTATCTGTGCGGCACGCCAGCTACGCGTCTTTTTGCGGTGCCACTGAATAATCGTACGTAATGCCTCGATTTCGTCTGGATCGTGCATACGCTGAAATTCCACCAGTTCAGTATTGCAGCGATTAGGAAAAACTCCTGCAATATCAAGTACATACGCAACGCCAGCAGACATGCCAGCTCCAAAATTCTGTCCAGTTTCACCGAGTACGACCACTATTCCGCCAGTCATATACTCGCAAGCATGAGCACCAACACCTTCAACAACGGCTAGAGCTCCACTATTCCGAACAGCAAACCTCTCACCTGCACAACCAGCGGCAAACAATTGACCACCTGTCGCTCCATAAAGAACAGTATTGCCAAGAATAGTGTTTTTGTGAGCGGCAAATCTCGCGACAGATGGTGGCGTTAAGATAATCTGTCCTCCCGTCATACTTTTGCCAACGTAGTCATTAGCCATACCGTGAAGTATGAGATGCATTCCAGGCATATTAAATGCCCCAAAACTCTGTCCAGCAGCTCCTTGAAATAGACAGGTAATACTTACGCCTGGCAAACCGCTATTCCCGTAGCGGCGTGCAATCTCTCCAGCAAGACTCGCCCCAACTGAACGATCATAGTTGGAGATCTGATGTTGTATCAATACGCTATGTTCGCCACGCAGTGCTACTTCCGACTCAACCAATAATTGCTCAGAAATTTGTGATTGAGGGAGCACGGATTGTATTTCAGTACATCTTTGAGGAGCAGCGATAAGTATTGGTTCAAGATCGATAGTCGTCTCTTCATTCGATCTCAAGAGATCAGCACGCCCCACAAGGTCATCCAGACGTCTCACGCCCAACTGAGCCATCCATTCTCGAGTCTCCTCAGCAACCAGAGTCAGGTAATGAATGAGCATTTGTGGAGTGCCTGTAAACTTCTCTCGCAAGTCCTCGCGCTGCGTTGCGATACCAGTAGGACAGGTATTCAGGTGACACTGACGAGCCATGTCACAGCCCAACGCTACCAGGCTGGCAGTGCCGAAGCCAAATTCCTCGGCGCCCAGCATTGCCGCAATCACTACATCGCGCCCTGTTTTCAAACCACCATCAACACGTAATCTGACACGACTGCGTAGTCCATTACGCACCAGAATCTGCTGTGCTTCTGCAAGCCCACGCTCCCAGGGAATACCTGTATGTTTAATGGACTGCATGGGCGAGGCTCCAGTGCCGCCATCATGTCCGCTAATCTGAACATAGTCCGCATAGGCCTTCGCAACGCCAGCCGCAATTGTACCAACGCCGATACTCGAAACAAGTTTGACACCTACTCGAGCTTGCGGGTTGACCTGCTTCAGGTCATAAATTAACTGGGCCAGGTCTTCTATACTATAGATATCGTGATGCGGTGGAGGCGAGATCAGCGGCACATGCGGTGAGGTATGGCGAAGTCGCGCGATAAAGGGAGTGACTTTGGCCGGTGGCAACTGCCCACCTTCACCCGGCTTTGATCCCTGAGCCATCTTGATCTCTAATTCCTCTGCACGCACCAGGTACTCCGTTGTAACCCCAAATCGGGCAGATGCCACTTGTTTGATCTTGCTGCTGACAGGATAGCCGTTGATTTGCTCGTGGTACCAGACAGGGTCTTCTCCACCTTCACCTGTATTATTGCGTCCTCCAATGCTGTTCATTGCGGCAGCAATGGTACGATGCGTCTCAGGACTCAATGCACCAAGGGACATAGCTGAGATTACAAAGCGTACACGAATCGATTCCATCGACTCGACCTGCTCTAATGGAATTGGATTGGTTGGTATGAAAGTAAGTAGGTCCCGAATGGCAGTTGGAGGACGCTGATAAACTAGCGTTGCGAATTCCCTGTAGTCTGAAATGTCTCCGCTCTGCGCTGCTTTTTGCAACGCACGGATGATGAAGGGATTATAGGCATGATATTCACCATCACGGCGGAAACGAAAGCGTCCGATGTCGGTCAATTTCCGCCGTCGATTGATTTCAGTAACAATCGGCTTCTTCTCTGTTGATGCGACCGTTCCCTCTTGTCCAATCTGTGGAGACTGCGACTTGATCCTTTTCACCCGATCGATCACCTGCTCAGCAATGTGCATGAAATTAACTTTTCCAGGATGCGCAGCAACTGTATCGAAACCAGCGAAACAGCGCCGGATCAAATCAGAATGCAGACCAAACACCTCGAACTGGCTCCCACCAATGATGTTGCGGATAGTTGAGATACCCATTCGTGCCATGACTTTTCGCAAGCCTTCCTCAATGACATGCATGTAGCGTTCCACAGCCTGTTCTTGTGTGAGGGTCTCCAGGCGCCGCTCTCCAGCCAGGGACCGTACACTCTCAAGCGCCAATGCAGGTGCAACAGCTTCAGCACCATAGCCCAGCAAGAGGGCTATCTGGTGAACGTCCCAGGCGGAATTAGTTTCGCAGATCAAAGACGTATACGTTCTTAACCCGGCCTGGATAAGGGCCCGGTGTATTGATCCGACCGCCAGAAGCATGGGAATCGGTGCCTGGTTCAGGTCAGCCGAGGCGTCGCTTAAGACAAGTAATGTAGCTCCTTCTGCAACAGCAGAAACTGCTTCAAGCTCTAGCATATCTAGAGCAGATTCAAGCGCTGCTGGCCCGGCCTCGCTTTGAAACGTGGCACTAAGCGTTTGAGAACGGAAACCTTTTAGATTACGAAGTGTCACCAGTTGACTTTCAGTCAAAAGAGGAGTCTCTAGATGCAATAGTCTTGCGTGAAGGGGAGTCTCGGTAAGTAAATTCTGGCGACGACCAAGATAGCAGTCGAGCGACAAGACAATCTGCTCGCGGAGAGGATCAATAGGAGGATTGGTTACCTGCGCAAATCGCTGGTGGAAGTAATCCGAGAGAGATCGAGATTGACCTGAGAGCACAGCTAACGGTGTGTCATCGCCCATACTCCATATTGGTTCTTTGTTTTCTGACAACATAGGGCGAAGAACTAGCTCTACATCCTCATGAGTGTAGCCGAAGAGCTGCTGATGGTGGAAGAGGGTATCTGCTTTAAGCGCATCTTTAGTAAAGTGTACTGAATGTAGATGAATATCAGTCAGGTGAACGAGATTTGTGTCTAACCATTCCTGGTAAGGATTGCGTTGAGATAGAGACGCTTTAATATCAGCATTACGAAGCAATACACCATGCTCAAGATCTACAGCGATCATCTCGCCAGGTCCTAGTCGACCATTTTCAACCACATCATGAGCATCACAAGGTACAACTCCTGCTTCAGAGGCCAGAATCAATAACCCGTGTGATGTGAGCGTATAACGAGCTGGACGCAGTCCGTTGCGATCTAGCGCAGCACCAACATAACGACCATCACTGAAGGCTAGAGCAGCAGGACCATCCCATGGCTCCATCATACCAGCATGATATTCGCACCAGGCCCGCTGGCTACTGGTTAGTTCAGTATTGTGTTCCCACGCTGGGGGAATGAGCATTTGCATGCAGTGCAGCAGGTCCCGCTCAGCCAGAGCAAGCAATTCCAGCATGTTATCCAGTTGTGCAGAATCGCTTCCTCCTGATTGAATGATTGGTAGAAGGTCATGGAAGTCATGACCCCAATGTTGAGAAACAAGAGATGCTTCACGGGCCTGCAACCAGTTTCGATTGCCTTGAATAGTATTAATTTCGCCATTGTGCGCTAAAAGTCGAAATGGTTGAGCCAGCGACCAGGACGGAAACGTGTTGGTGCTATAGCGTTGATGAAAAATAGCGAATGCACTCTTATAGCGAGGATCAGCAAGGTCAAGATAGAAGCGAGCCAATTCATTTGGAGCCAGAAGTCCTTTATAGACAACAGTAGAACGAGAAAGCGAGACGATATAGCCATTATTGATCTCCGCATTCTGCAAACGTTGTTCTATGAGACGCCGGGCATGGTAAAGTGTTCTCTCGTATTGCTTTAGGCTAAGATGGGCCGGACGTATAAGAAGTACCTGCGCAATGCTCGGGGCAGCTTCACGTGCTCGTGTACCGAGAATAGTATAATCAATTGGAGGATTCCGCCAAATTGTAGTAGGATCGTTGGGTCGGATGAGACCTACTCCAGAAAGTGTCTGCTCGATGATTTGACGGCTTTGATCATATTCGGCTGGATAGCGTTCTTGAGACGGTAAAAAAAGCATACCGACGGCAAGATCTTCTGGATCACGAACAGTGAATCCTTGCGCTTGAATTTCCGCACAAAATATCCCTCTCGGAATCTGGGTGAGCAGACCAGCGCCATCGCTTGTTTCCGCGTCAGCATCTTGAGCGCCGCGATGAGTTAGCCGAGTGAGAGCTTCAAGAGCGGTTTGTACTAACTGGTGGCTAGGTTCACCAGAAATTTGAGCCAGGAAGCCTGTGCCACAGGCATCGTGTTCCCAATGAGCATTGTAAAGGGGGTATGCAGGGTCGATAGTAGGATGTGCCATCAGTAGCCCTCCTGAAAAACAGCATGCATTTATTGCTAGGGGGCACCTGCGTCGGGCCAGTTTGTATTCGATAGCTAAACATTGCTCATCGAAGTCATTAGAGGAGATTCCACATTCATATAAATGTTGGCGTCATTGGGCCGGGGCATCCACATAGAGTGCAGCAGAACAAACAGCGTTCTAACTGAGAGTAAGTATAGCATAATCAAATAAGTTAGAGCAAGGCGAGCACATGTTTGCTTTCTACAGAGGAGGGAGTTGTTATTTTCGCAATTTATACCAGTACAACCCCTCCAGAATATTCTTAAGGGCGAGACAATCAATACAACTGTTACAAGCGCGACAACTGCGACAACTGCGACAACTGCGACAAAATCCAACTGACTTGCATAGTTTGCTTTAGCATATGCATATAATGTAGATTAAAAAGAGCCGCACAAGCAATTGTGGAACTATCAAGTGAACGGGGACGGAATAATGATCAATAGCGGTACCAGAGAGGATGATGTTTGAGTGAAGAAGCATATCGAGCGCTTGCGAGGCATGCACGATCGGTTACCTGAAAACTATCAGCAGCAGCGTTGGGTAATGGACAGATTGAGTGCATTCCTGAGGCAGGCAGGTTATGCCCCGGTAGATCCCCCCATTTTGGAGCATAGCGAGCTTTTCCAATCCAGCTTTGGGCAAGAGCTATGGCAGAACCTTTACACCTTTCGCTTGCATCATCGCGATCTTTGTATGCGTCCTGAGTTCACAGCATCGATCTGTCGACTTTATCTAGACCATTTTCAACAACAGTCCTTGCCATTACGTTTCCAATATGAGGGTCCTGTATTCCGCTATGAAACACCAGGACGAGGCCGTTATCGTCAACATACCCAACTAGGAGTGGAAATGTTTGGTGGTCACATCATATCTGCTGATGCCGAAATTCTACAGCTTGCATGCGAAGCACTTAACAAATTACATATTACTTCCTATCGCCTGGAATTAGGACACATAGGAGTTGTGAGCGGTTTTATCAATCGATTGCAACTTGATGACCATGCTGCTCGTTTGTTACTCAGCCTGATGGAGCAGATAAGTAGGTCTGATGAAGGCGAGCAAATTGCACAAACACGACTTGAAGCGCTTTATCCAGAAAATAGGGCAGGCGAGAGCGAAAAAAGCAACTACTATATGAATACAACATCGGTTGGAGATGCACACTTACTTGCATCGCTTTTGAGTAGTGTTAGCGTTACATTTGGGAGTGACGATGCCAGACACGAGGTTGTTGAGCGGTTTCTCTGGAAAATGGAACGCGGTGAGCAACGCAGGCGAATATTAAATGCGCTAGAATTTTTACGTGCCCTTCATGCTATATCAGGTTCCCCTCCAGAGGTTTTTGGAGCTCTTCGTGACCTCTTAGAACACTATGAACTTGATCCAAAACCATTAGTGGAGCTGGAACAATTAGTAGGTGTTATCGAGCAGAGTGCTGTTTCAAGTCAACAGATTGCACTCAACCTGGCTCTTGGACGAGGCGTGAGCTACTATACAGGTCTTGTCTTTGAGATTCATGCTCTGGATGAAGATGGTTTTGACACGCAACTTTGTGGGGGGGGTCGTTATGATAACCTATTACGTGCTGTTGGAGGAACACGCAACATCAATGCATGTGGCTTTGCTTTCGGCGTTGAGCGTCTCCTTCCATTGATACCTAAAAGTCATCTTCCATTGGTGGAGAAAACACAGGCTCTCATCATACCTGTGAATATTCAAAATATACCTTATGCTTTAAGAGTAGCAAGGGTTGCTCGTGAATTCGGATTACGAGTAGAGGTTGATGTAACAGAACATGGTGTGGGTGCGGCATTAAAACTAGCAACAAAGAAAGAAATCCCACGAGCAGTGATTGTGGGGGAGGACGAACAGCAGACGAATAGGGTTACACTCCATGATCTTGTAACAGGAGAAGAACTCGTAGTAGACATTCATTCGTTTGCTCAACACATCTCAGGCGAGGAACAGCCTGTATGAATTCAACATCTGTTATTCGCCTGGCACTGCCTGGTAAAGGGACACTGGAATCAGCAACTCTGGCATTTCTCGCTGAGTGCGGGATGAAAGTGAACCGAAATAACCCGCGCCAATATCTTGCGGGTGTCAGCACTCTGCCAGATTTGGAAGTAGTCTTTCAACGTGCCGCCGATATACCTTTGCTTGTACAAGATGGTGATGCTACATTCGGCATTACCGGTTATGATATCCTGGCAGAGTATAGAGGTACTTCTGAAATTGAGGCTGAAGATGATGATCATGATAATGACATCATGATACTTGAGCAAGATCTGGGATATGGCAACTGCCGACTTGTTGTGGCTGTTCCGGAGAACTGGATTGACATCAGTACCTGTGCTGATCTGTGGCACCTGTCTGGCTATTACTTAGATCACAAGAAGAGAGGACTGCGTATTGCTACGAAGTATCCAAGCTTGACAGCACAATTTCTGCGCCAGCATGGGATTACACATTGTAAAATTATTTCTCCTCATGGAGCTTTAGAGGCCGCTCCATTAACTGAAACAGCAGATTTGATAGTTGATCTCACCGAGACAGGAACAACATTGCGTGAAAATCATTTGAAGTTGTTAGAAGATGGTATCGTGTTGCGTTCGCAGGCTTGCTTAATAGGCAACATACAAATTCTACGAGAGAACAAACAAGCCCTAAATCTGGCATCAACAATGCTAGAACTTATCGAGGCTCGTAAGCAAGCTCGAAATCGATCAATACTCACAGCTCATTTGCAAACAGAGACCCTGGAGGAAATGCAACATAACTTCAAACGCCTCAACCAACGTTTGAATCATTTGGTTTCGGGTTTAGAATTCCAACCGGCACATACAGAAAGAGAGCATATAACCAATTCATGCCGATATACAATTTCTGGTGTGACAAATGTTGGAGGTTCTGCTACTGATTTCTTAGAAATTGTTGCAGTATTGCGTAGTGCCGGAGCACTGCATATCAACATCACACCATTGACATATCGCTTTGAAAAAGAATCTTCGAGCGTACGAACATTGAACAAACGACTAAAGAGAAACTATTGAAGGATTTAATCATTTTCGATCTTGATGGTGTTATAACCAGCGAAGAAGCTTACTGGGATGCAGCCGGGTTGACGTTACATGAATTACTTTATAGCTCAAATTATTGGGGGTTAGACACTAGTAACGTGAGTGCAGATGGACAGTATCACCCAGCCAAAACAGCACAGGAAAGTCGCCTTATCAGCCGTACTGTATTTCCTGAGTCTGAAATTCTCGCTCTAAAAAGTCGTTCTATCAATTCAAACTGGGATACGTGTTATGTTGTTGTTTGTTTGCATCTTATTGCATTGCTTAGATTATTGCCGAATCGCTTTTCTTTGCTTCCTTTAATACCGTGGAATGAGTGCTGGTTAGCTAAATTCAGGGAGTTCACCACAAGTATTGAAGGATTTGGAGATTCTATTGCGGTAACTGGGCAAGCTCGGCACGATCGTTCCCTCCCATTTCTAGATCTAGAAGAAGTTTTTGATGATCCTATTTTTCATGGTCATATCGGTCTTGAACTTACTAACTGCCTCGATGCTTTTGCCAGCGAAGTATTAGAGGTATCTATTAGAAATGTATTTTCGCGTCATAGTCCATTCTGGGCATGTTGTCGGAATATCTTTCAGGAGTGGTATCTTGGGGATGCCCTTTACACCGAGACGTACGGGCATCCTCCAATGCAATCCGACAAACCAGGTTGTATTTTTTTTGAAAAACCGCTTTTACCATTAGATCAGATACGTAACACTCTAGAGACACTTCGTGCTCAAGGATATTTATTAGGCTTCGCCACTGGTCGAGTATACAAGGAAGCAACTTACCCGCTTAAAATGTATGACCTACTTAAGTACTTTAATGAACAACACATCTCAACCTACGATGACGTAGAACATGCTGAAGCCGCATTACGTAATCTGGGAGATTGGACGCTTTTAAGCAAGCCACACCCATTCACATTTTTGGCTGCAATAGGTAAGAATCACACCGATAACGAGTACAAGTCTGAGAGTTTCATAGTCGTTGGAGATTCCACGAGTGACATTCTTGGAGGACGCGCAGCGGGAGCAATAACTGTAGCAGTCATGACCGGAGCACGCACATCGGAAGCGCGAACACTGCTAGCACAGAGTAATCCAGATTACACCATTGAAGATTTGACGAAGCTTCCAGATTTGTTAGAACATCTCGATAGTCTGGCTACCATCCAACATATGCAATTCCAAGAGCGCGAAAAGGCAGAGTCGCTTCTGCAACGCTGGTTAGCACGGCATATGAATGTGTTGGCTGAGAGTGTTACTCTCACACCAAAAGCGGTTTCGTTGAATTCATTCAATGGCTTTTACCGTTGTGATGGTGAGGAATATTTCTTCAAAACACATATTGAGGAGCAAGGTATATTAGAAGAATACTACAATGCAGAGCAGTTATACCAGGCAGGTTACAACATAGTAAGACCATTGCGAACCATACACGAAGGTGGGCAACAGATGGTTATCTATCCAGTTGTACACTGGCCAGTTATGTTCGATCTCATGAGAGAAGTTGAGGTGGGCAATGCCGAAGAGGGTTCATGCGATATACTTGTGTCTGCTGAGAAACACGAATGTGGCCGATTGATCGATATTTATCAATCAACTTTTGACCAAAGTACAGCAATAGAGCATGCGCGTGCTCCCATTCATCAACTTTACTGGCATCGACTGGTGGGAGGACGCTTCAAAAGTTTTTACGAGGGGAAACTCATTCAATACCCACAAGGTATACATGAACAGGGGGATGGTATTTCTTTCAGTGAATTGCTTTCATTGCATTGGATTATCAATGGGATATTGCAGCAAAAAACATTAGGGGAATTAGTCGAGCGCGCAAAAGTTGTACTTGATCCTGCACAGGATGCTCTGACGGTCATCGGACATGGTGATGCTCATTTTGGCAATGTCTTCTTAGAAAATCAGAACAGATTTCTCTATTTCGATCCGGCGTTCGCTGGGAGACATTCACCTTTATTGGATGTAATCAAACCTTTGTTTCACAATGTGCTTGCGACTTGGATGTATTTTCCACATGCCATTGCACAGGATTTGCAGTTGACTATCTCAAGGCGTGGTATGACCATTATTGTTGAGGAGAACTACACATTGACTCCGATACGACGGGCGATTTTGCAAACCAAGGTAGAGCAATTGCTTAGGCCTCTGATGGTGAAATTAGGGACGAGAGAGATGTTACCCGTTCATTGGAAAGAGATCATGCAGCTAGCATTGATGTGTTGCTCACTTTTGACCATCAATTTGCTCGATGGAGAACGCATACCCCCATCCATTAGTTGGCTAGGACTTTTACTGGCAGTACAAACTGGCAATAACGGTATACAACCTTGGGGGTACGAATTATGATTGCAATCATCGATTATGGAGCAGGCAACATTCGCAGCATAGAAAAGGCTTTGGAGCATGTCGGGGCGATTGTCGAGGTCACAAATGAACCTGATACCGTCAATAAAGCAGAAGCAATAGTTCTACCTGGTGTTGGCTCAGGAGGAGCCGCGATGTCAAGAATGACAGAACGTGGCTTGGATGATGCAATACGCAAGGCAACGCAGCAAGGCAAACCTTTCCTGGGTATTTGCCTTGGAATGCAATTGCTGGCAGACCATCATGCAGAAGGTGAAGTGGACGGATTGAGTCTCTTCCCTGGTGCAGTACGACGTATTCCATATGGACCGAAGATACCGCATATGGGATGGAACCAGGTAAAACCACTACAAACAGCTTTATCCATTTTTGAAGATATTCCTCAGGATGCTTATTTCTATTTTGCGCACTCCTATTATGTCGAACCACAAGATTCACATGGTGTAGCGGCAATTACGGATTACGGTTCGCCTTTTTGCAGCATTATCGTTACGGAACAAGTCTGGGGCACTCAATTCCATCCTGAGAAAAGCGGATCTGTAGGCTTACAATTGCTCAACAATTTCTTGAAGTGGATACGAGGATGATCATTCTGCCAGCTATTGATATTAAAGATGGCCAGTGTGTTCGATTATATCAGGGCGATTATGATCAGGTCACAACATACGATGTAGATCCCGCAAAGATTTCACTACGCTGGCAGCGTTCAGGGGCAAGCTGGCTGCATATTGTCGATCTGGATGGCGCTGCAGCAGGTCACCCCGTGAATGTCGAAGCTATTAAGAGCATTCGTGCAGCTACCACTTTGCAAATCGAACTGGGTGGTGGTATGCGTACACTGACAGATATTGAACACATGCTAGAACTTGGAATAGATCGCGTTATACTTGGTACTGTGGCGCTTACTGATCGCGCATTGCTTATGAAGGTTCTAGCACTTTGGGGCGAGCGTATCGTTGTGGGACTTGATGCTCGTAGCGGTTCGGTAGCGATATCTGGGTGGAGGGAGACTTCTCAAGTGCGAGCGACTTCACTTGCATCCGAATTATGTACCGCTGGCGTACAACGATTTATTTATACCGATATTGCTCGGGATGGAGTGTTGAAAGGTCCAAATATAGAAGAGCTGAAAGAGATACAGCGAATGATATCTTGTCCACTTATCGCTTCCGGTGGTGTGAGTTCTATGAATGATTTACTATCTTTGGCAAGATTGAGCATCGAAGGTGCAATAATTGGAAAGGCTCTCTATACAGGCGATATAGATCTCGCGGCCGCAATACAGGAATTTGAGAGGTAATGAGATGCTGACAAAGCGTATCATCCCTTGTCTTGACGTTGCAGGGGGACGAGTGGTCAAAGGAGTTAATTTCGTGAATCTGCGAGATGCAGGCGATCCTGTAGAACTCGCCGAATTCTATAACGCAGAAGGTGCAGATGAACTGGTCTTTCTGGATATTACGGCTTCACATGAACAGCGAGCAACTATGCTGGATGTTGTCAGGCGTACTGCTGAGCAAGTTTTTATTCCTGTTACAGTTGGCGGCGGTATTCGTAGCGTTGAAGATATCCGCGCCACGCTTGGGGCAGGAGCAGACAAGACCTCATTGAATACTGCCGCTGTACAAAACCCTGACATCTTGCGAGCAGGCGCCGAGCAGTTTGGTTCGCAGTGTATTGTTCTAGCTATAGATGCTCGCGCAAATCCAAATATGCCAAGCGGGTATGAAGTGTTCATTCATGGCGGCCGCACACCTATTGGTAAAGATGTGTTGGAGTGGGCACAGCATGGTGTTACTCTTGGTGCAGGTGAAATTCTCCTCACAAGTATGGATCGAGATGGAACACAGCAAGGATATGATCTGACACTAAATGCCATGGTTTCAAACGCTGTTTCAGTACCGGTAATTGCATCAGGGGGAGTTGGAACGTTAATACATTTCTACGATGGATTGACAAGCGGAGGAGCAGATGCAGTATTGGCAGCTTCAATATTCCATTTTGGGAAGTTTCGGGTTCGCGAGGTGAAGGAGTATTTGAAAGATAGAGGAGTGGTGGTGAGGCAAAATTAGCGAATAACATTATCAGGCGTATTTGCTAGATCCGTCCGTCAGCTTTCAGTCTCTCTATAGCAACTGCCACTCCATCACGATTATTCGTGTCTGTCACCCAATCTGCTTCTGCCTGTACATTAACTGGAGCATTACCCATGGCAATACCAAGCCCGGCCATTTGCAACATTGCTACGTCATTATCCATATCACCGATAGCAATCATTTCAGATGGAGCGATGCCAAGTTGCTCTCCCAGAGCCAACAACGCTGTTGCTTTATCCACGCCCCGACTAATAATTTCAAGATACGTCTCATACGAAAACTGACCTACACAATCACTCGGTAGCACATCCGCCAAATCATTGAGACGTGGTAAAAGTGCTGGTTCTCCAACAATAGCTTGCAACTTGTGAGGTGCATCTTTAAAACGCATGAGGTCAGGGTCTACGATGGGAGTAACCCCAGTAATCATACTTTCATGATGCAAAGCCAGATCCCACTTTGGGACGTACCAATGTTCGCCAGTAAACCAGCCGATGCTGACCTCTAACTCTAAAGCATTGCTCAATACTTGGCGTGCTGACGAAAGATTCATACGTTGTTCATGCACAACCTCTAGTGAAATATGCTTACCTGGATAAAGTCTACAAGTCAAAGCTCCTGTAAAGCAAATGGCCAATCCAGTAATTTCCAGTTCCTCCATGATCGTGTAAAGTGCATTTGGTCCTCGAGCTGAAGCGAGAACCACTTGCACACCCTGAGATATCACCTGCTGCACAGCCTTACGAGTTGCAGGCGTAATTTGGAGTTCATCAGTCAAAAGTGTTCCATCAACATCCAAAGCCAGTAAGCGAGCTTGCCGAGTATTTTTCATATGGAAATTTGCGTATCCTTAGCAGATAATTTATGAGCTTTGGAGAGAGCTCTTTCAGAAGCTTTTGTGAAGACTTCTCCAGAAATGACGATTCTTCATCTTGAGAAGAAATAGAGTCGTCTTGCTCTTTATATTGCACTACATGCCCTATTGTCAAAGATTGATTGATATTCCTGACAAGGTAACGTATAGTAATGGAAGCAACCACTCTCCATCTGAGCCAAGGTAACCAGATACAAAAGAGAATGAGGACACTGAGCATGCTAAAATTTGACCGCCAGGGTCTGATACCCACTGTCATCCAGGACGACACTACAGGCGAAGTGCTTATGGTGGCTTTCATGAATGAAGAAGCCTTACGCCTGACTCGCGAGATGGGCAATACCCACTTTTTCAGCCGTTCGCGAAATGCGATCTGGCGCAAGGGGGAACAATCGGGCAACGTACAGGAAGTGCGGGATATTCTCGTGAATTGTGAAGAGAATAGTTTGCTCATTCGTGTGAAACAACATGGTGACGCGGCATGTCACGAGGGCTATCGTAGTTGCTATTATCGTCGATTGCTGCCGGATGATAGTTATGAAACGGTGGCTGAACGCATTTTCGATCCGGAGATTGTCTATGAACGCTAAAGATGCGCAGTCAAGAATCCAACTTAGCCGTGCCTTAGAAAAGAAAATGCTCCCCTTATATGGCGCCTATATCTATTTGCGCGATCATGATTTGAGCGAGGAGTCGAACACGTCACTATTACTGCAAGAGCATAGTCAGAGTTATCTGGTTTCACGGTTAGGAGATGAATTGCAAGAGTTGGCTGATGTGCAAAGTGGTGAACACATCCATGTAGATCGTCAATCCGATACTGTACTTGAAGGTAGCCAGGTGGGTTACTGGTTGTTATTGTTGGCAGCAGTCAAGAAAATACAGTACGATGATTTTAGGCCACATGTGGCAGTGTTAGATGGATACTATGAGAAGCACGACTCAGAATGGCCGGTAGAACAACTACAGAACTGTCTGAGTCTGCTGGCTGGCAACAACCTTGCGATGATTATACAGGGATTGCAGATTGGCTTTGCGTTGATCGGCTGGGCATGCGCTGAAGCAGGAGTAAGTCCCCTGGCTCCGGCCGAATTTGATTTGGCACAAATGCGCCGGAAAGGTTTGATAGGACAGCAATAAAGAGTGCGGTCACTTATTGAAACACATCCTGCAATGCTGCTGCTCAGTCACTACTACACAGTCAGCAGAATGAGAGGAATTTATGATCCACTTTTATGAATTATCGACAATGAATGCTTCTCAACGCTTACGTCTGTTGCGTCGAGCCGAATTGCAGATTGATGAACTTACTGAGCGAGTACGACCCATTATCCAGGCTGTTCGTGAACGTGGAGATGAAGCCCTTGTTGAATTTACAGCACGCTTTGACCGTGTTCAACTCTCACCTGACCGGCTGCGCGTTGGGCAGGATGAAATTGATCAGGCGCACAGATTACTCGATCCATTGGTGTTTGAAGCTATAGAGCATGCAATTCGCAATGTTCGCACGTTCCATGAACGGCAAATGCCGCATGAGCAATGGTTCACAGAAGTCGAACCTGGCGTTATAGCTGGTGAGAAGATCACGCCGATAACTTCTGTAGGTCTTTATGTACCGCGAGGGAAAGGCGCTTTTCCCTCTGTTTTGTATATGCTTGCGACTCCTGCCAGTATTGCCCGAGTACCTCGTATCGTTGTCTGTACACCTCCAGGACCAGATGGTACAGTCGATCCTGCTTCGCTTGTAGCTGCTGATTTATGCGGCGTGCATGAGGTATATCGCATTGGTGGAGCGCAAGCCATTGCGGCGCTTGCATACGGCACAAATACTATTCAGCGGGTGCATAAGCTTACGGGTCCTGGGAGTGGTTATGTAGCAGCTGCCAAAAGGCTATTATATGGAACGGTAGATGTGGGCTTACCTGCCGGTCCAAGTGAATCTATCACACTAGCCGATGAAAGCGCCGATCCTGAACTACTTGCAAGAGATTTGTTGATCGAGGGTGAGCATGGTCCAGATTCATCTAGCTTATTGGTGACTGATAGTCGTCCACTGGCTGAAGCAGTAATGAATGTGCTACCCGGAAAAATAGCTGCGCTACCTGATTGGCGACAGGATTTTGTCCATACAGTATTCGAGGGGGCAGAAGGCACAGGTGGAATAGTACTGGCTGCAAACATTGATGAAGCGCTTGATTTTGTCAATGAATATGCCCCTGAACATCTCGAATTACAGGTGCGAGAGCCGTTCGCACTGCTACGCAAATTGAAGAATGCTGGTGAAATATTGATCGGACAATATACCCCCTACTGCACAGGAAACTACTGTGTAGGAACAAATGCCTGCCTGCCTACAGGCGGCTTTGCACACACTTTCTCCTGTACTACTGTCTTTGATTTCCTTAAGCGAACAGGCATTGCTTACCTGACAAAAGAAGGCTACACATCGTTAAACGAGACAACACGTCGCCTTGCAGAATTCGAGGGCTTTCCAGCTCATGCCATTGCGGTAACTAACAGGTTTCGCTAGAATGAAGCCAATACCGGGACGCATTCATGAATACTTCCAGCAATACATTCTATTGGTTAAACCACAGTGGTTCCCTCAAGCATAAGCTTACAACAATACATTGTTATCATCATTCATAGTTCCATTATCACAGGCAGATCATAAAAAGGATGAGACATGTAAGACAGGCAAATATCGTGTATAGACTGTAAGAGAAAATCGCCTCTCTGTGATCTCTTGAGGAGATCATTGCTCTATACTTTAGATATCAAATGAATTTGTGCAAGTTCGTCACCTTCATACTACTGAGAACGTGTTCGTACAAGAAGAGCAATCAATAAGCGCAAACATTTCGTTGCTCCTATGAATGGATGGGAGGTAATAATGTTTACACAATTTCGTGATCGGTCTGAAGCAGGAAAACTGCTGGCAAAACAGCTTACTGCATATACCAACCAGCATAACGTACTCGTACTGGCTTTGCCCCGTGGTGGCGTTCCAGTTGCATTTGAGGTGGCCAGAGCTCTCCATGTTCCATTAGATGTCATCGTTGTCCGCAAGCTTGGCGTACCCGGACAAGAAGAACTGGCGATGGGGGCTATCGCGACTGGTGGTGTCCGCATCCTCAATAACGATGTCGTGAAATTCTTGGGTATCCCCGACGAGATGATCGATAAGATTGCAGCGAACGAGCAACTGGAGTTGGAAAGACGCGAACGCCTTTATCGCGGAGACCGCCCTGCTTATGATGTACGAGGTCGCACTCTCATCCTTGTGGATGATGGTATTGCAACCGGTGCAACCATGCACGCCGCGGTCGCAGCACTAAAACAGCAGCAGCCCGCTCACATCATCATAGCTGTTCCAACCGCCGCACCCTCGACATGCGATGAGTTTGCGCATGAAGTAGATGAGTTAGTATGCGTTCTACGACCTGAACCGTTCATTGCAGTCGGCTACTGGTACAGACAATTTTCGCAAACGTCCGATGAAGAAGTACGCAGCTTGCTTGAACAGGCCAATCATGTGTTTCCTACTGCACAAAGAAAGCCCCAGAAAGCGCCCGAGATAGCAAATCATGATAAGGAGCGATCCAGCACATCTCCAGTTTAGCAAATCAAGGCTGTTTGAAAACAATATAGTCGTTAGTTTGAATTTATATGTAAGGGACACATGTTTATTGTGGAGTAAATACAATGTCAACAAATCATCTTGAACAGCTTGTACACATACCAATCGGCTCTATAAAGCTCGAGGGGTCACTTGCCCTCTCAAGGCAGGCGCCAGGCCTTGTTGTCTTTGCTCATGGAAGTGGAAGCAGCCGTTTCAGCCCTAGAAACAATTTTGTAGCACGAGTACTGCGTGAAGCAGGCATCGGGACACTGCTCATGGACTTACTTTCAGAAGAGGAAGACGCTATCTATCAGACCAGGTTTAATATCGATCTATTGACCGAACGCCTGCTCCTGGCTACCAATTGGTTGCAAGAACAGCCAAGCACAAAAAACCTGGTGATCGGATATTTTGGAGCGAGCACGGGAGCAGCTGCTGCACTCAAAGCAGCCGCCTTTGAAGGTTCAAAAATCGGCGCAGTAGTTTCGCGTGGCGGACGTCCTGATCTGGCTGAAGAAGCGCTTTCGCGCGTTCAGTCGCCTACCCTTTTAATTGTTGGAGGCAATGACGATATCGTTATTAAGCTGAATCGTGAGGCATACGCAAGGTTAAAGGGGAAGAAGCAGTTAGTGATTATTCCAGGGGCAACGCATCTGTTTGAAGAGCCGGGGACATTGGAAGAAGTAGCCAGATTAGCGACGGATTGGTTCAAACAATACTTGGGATAGTCAGTTTATCATTTTCAAATGTGCAGACAATATCCCCTCATGTGAGACATGAGCTGAATAAACACAACGAACAACAAATGTGATATGATTTTGAGAAACGCTGCTAATATGCTTTGCCAAGAGGAAGAATATGGCTGTTTCTCTCAAAGCCGTAGATTATAGCCGTCCCATCCAATCATTATTTTTACAGGAACCTCGGATTGGCACCGTCCATAGTGTATTTAACAAGGCCACTAACATCATTTTCGATGAAATTCTGCTGTCTTTACTCAGTGACGAATTACCTTGCATGCCAAATAGTGTGCGTCTACGTTCAGATGTGACAGCTGAGTTATTGCCAAACCTACAACCTGGTATGAAGGTCTGTATTGGCAATGATACATTAGTTATCCCTAACTGCAACTTCTCATTTCATCTTTCTGATACACCTCTATGGGAACCCAGACCAGATGTAACTATGTACGAGTGGAACCGTGAAACAGTAGCGCAACATAGTCGCTTGCTTACCCAATTTCTTGCAAAAAAGCAACCTCAAGATGGACTAGCTCCCCTGGTTGGATCGTTACTTCTACAAAAGCCGCCTCAAGAAACTCCGCTTTCTCGAATGGCTAGGTCCAAATTGCGATTGCTCGTTCAGGCAAGTTGGCGGCAGAATATTGCAAGGATTGAAGAAGCAACACTTGGCTTGGCTGGTTTAGGACCTGGTCTCACTCCTTCTGGAGATGATGTGCTTGGGGGGTTTGCAGCTATCATGACGTTGCTAAGCCCACAACTTAGTGCCGACTCAATATCTCGTAAACACATTGCTTCAACCATTGCCGCCGTGGCAAAGCCTCGTACTACAAAGTTAAGTGCAGTTTTATTAGAATTTGCTTCTCGAGGTGAGGTGTCAGAACAATTTGGCACGTTACTACTGAGTTTAAATCTTCCTACCCAAGAATTTGAGACTGTACAGAAAGCCACTGACCGTGTTCTGGCTTTTGGTGCAAGCTCTGGTGGAGATATCTTGTTAGGTATGCTGCTTGGCTTGCGAGCATTAGAAGGTGAAATCGATTAAAT
>WNFW01002769.1_pt1 | contig 32057 bp, 24 predicted proteins | sample 5400131 | NCBI WGS metagenome assembly WNFW01 (sample SAMN13153362, study PRJNA577476) | soil metagenome | isolation source: 20 cm soil or saprolite under grassland replicate 1 | place: USA:California | collected 2016-06-15 | reverse complement strand
GCCGTGGCGGTCGCCCAGCCTGCCACTCGATCGTCCCGCGAACGTGCCGCTCGCGGCCGGCCCCGGCCGGCCGTACGTCCCGCCTCCCGCCGATCGGTGGCCGAAGGATCCGCCGGCCGCAACGCCGCCGCGCGAGAACCCTCCGCCGCGTGCGAACCCGCCGCCGCGCCCGCCGCCGCGGGCGATGGCGTGCCCCGTCATCGCGAGGACAAGCGCCGCGATCAACGCCATCGCGCGGGTCACGGCTGCTTCGCCCGTCGCGGGACCAGCACCGGTATCTGCTCCGCCCCGGCCGCCGGAGTGAACGTGAAGAGCGAGTCGGGCAGGTCGGGGGCCAGATTCCACGCGCCGAGATCGGCCTCGAACTGCGGCTGGCCTTCGGCGAGGCGATAGGTGATGACGATGCGCTGCGGAAGCGGGTCGCCGTCGCGCGGGATCCAGATCTGCACGTCCGTCCGGTCGCTTCGAAACGCCACGTGATCGGTCGCCACGCCGCCGAGCTGCTCCTCCCCGACCAGGCGTGCGCTCCCGAGGACGTCCTTCAGCTGCTGGGGGAAGTCCGTCTTCAGGAGCTCGCGTAGCGGCAGCCGCATCGCGAGGTCGTTCACGAAGTAGTCGAACGCCGCGTCGACCGTCCCTGGCTTCGCGACGGTCGCGTAGACCTTCGCGTCGAGATCGAAGACCGCGAGCTGCGTCCCGTCGAAGACAACTCCCCGGCGCGACCCGTCGCGCCGGGTGACGTCGACGCGCGCGCGGTCGGGACGCCTGAGCGCCACCACCCGCCGCTCGCCGAACTGCACCTTCTGGCCGGACTCCTGCACGACGTCGTATGCCGAGTCGATAGTCACGCTGAGGCGCGGCGTCCTGGCGAGGAAGCTTGCCATCGCCTCGAGGCGGGCCGCGGCCCGGTCCTCCTCGCCGAGCACGACCGACTGGCCCACCGACACGGCCAGCACGATGCCGACGAGCAGCAGCTCGCGAGGTCGTTTCACGACCAGCACCTCGTGGTTTGCCTCAGGCATCGTAGACGATGCCGGACTCCTTTGCGTCGACCGTCGTGCCGGCGTCGCCGGCGATGATCCTGCCCAGATCCGCCAGCGCGCCGATGGCGGCCTTCTTCCCGGTCACGGCCGCGAACCGGCAGGCGGCGTTCACCTTCGGCCCCATCGACCCGGCCGCGAACGACATGGCGGACAGGGCGGACGGTGATGCCCGCCGGATGGCCCGCTTCGTGGGCTTGCCCCAGTCGACGTAGACCGCGTCCGCGTCGGTCAGCATGATGAAGAGGTCCGCGTCGAGATCACGCGCGAGCAGCTCCGAGGCCAGGTCCTTGTCGATCACGCACTCGACGCCGGCCAGCTGGCGACCCTTGCCAGGCTCGTACATCGTCGGGATGCCGCCGCCGCCGGCGGCGATCACGATCGTGTCGTGCTCGAGCAGCCACTTGATCGGGCGCAGCTCGAAGATGCGCTTCGGCTCCGGCGACGGCACCACGCGACGCCACCTGTCGCCATCCCGCTTGAAAACCCACCCTTTGTCGCCGGCGATCCGATCGGCCTCGTCCTTGGAATACACCGGGCCGATGAACTTGCACGGGTCGTGGAACGCCGGGTCGTCTGGATCGACCTCGATCATCGTCAGCATCGTAGCGAAGGGACGCTCGAAGGGCAGCAGGTTGCCGAGCTCCTGCTCGATCATGTACCCGATCATGCCTTCGGTCTGCGCTCCCAGGACGTCGAGCGGATACGTCTCCACCTGGGTGTATGCCGCACCCTGCAGGGCGAGCAGCCCGACCTGCGGACCGTTGCCGTGTCCGATGACCAGTCGATGCTCCGCCGCAACCGGGGCGAGCGCCTGCGCCGCGATCCGCACGTTCAGGCGCTGGTTCTCGGCGGTCATCGGCTCGCCGCGCCGGAGGAGCGCGTTGCCGCCCAGCGCCGTGACCACCAGCATCGTCAATCTCCGAGCGTCGCGACGAGAATCGCCTTTATGGTGTGCATGCGATTCTCCGCCTGCTCGAACGCGATGTTGAGCTCGGACTCGAACACCTCGTTGGTCACCTCGACGCCGTCGCGCAGGCCGTAGCTCTCCGCGATCTGCCTGCCGACGGTGGTCTCCATGTCGTGGAACGCCGGCAGGCAATGCATGAACTTCACCTGCGGGTTGCCGGTGGCCTTCATCAGCTCCATGCCCACCTGGTACTTGAGGAGCAGGTCGATGCGTTCCTTCCAGACCTCCTTTGGCTCGCCCATCGACACCCAGACGTCGGTATGCACGAAATCGACCCCCTCGACGGCCTCCCGCGGATCGTCCGTGATGGTGAGGCTGGCGCCCGACTGGTTCTGGAGCCGGCGCGCGATGACGACGTACTCCTCGGAGGGCCAGAGCTTTTTCGGCCCGCAAATCCGCACGTCCATACCCGTCAGGCAGCCAACGATCATCAGCGAGTGCCCCATGTTGTTCCGGGTGTCGCCGAGGAACGCATATTTGATCTCGTGGATGGGCCGGTCGCTGTGCTCGCGCATCGTCATGACGTCGGCCAGCATCTGGGTCGGGTGGTACTCGGCCGTGAGGCCGTTGAAGACCGGCACGCCGGCGTACCTCGCCAGCTGTTCGACGCCCTCCTGACTGGCGCCGCGATACTCGATCGCGTCGTACATCCGGCCGAGGACGCGCGCCGTGTCCTTGAACGACTCCTTGTGGCCGATCTGCGAACCGGCTGGATCGAGATACGTGACGTTGGCGCCCTGGTCGTAGCAAGCCACCTCGAAGGCGCAGCGCGTACGCGTCGAGGTCTTCTCGAAGATCAGACAAATCTCCTTCCCATCGAGGTGCTTCTGCTCGGTACGCGCGTACTTGGCGCGTTTGAGGTCGCGGGCCAGATCGAGCAGATAGCGAAACTCACGTGGGGTGTAATCCTGAACGGTCAGCAGCGACCGATTGCGCAAATTGAAACCCATGGTGCCCTCCCGTGTGACATGTGCGCCATCAATACGCGGGATCGCGGGCGATCGGACAGGTCATGCAGTGTCCGCCGCCTCGGCCGCGGCCGAGCTCCGCGCCACGCACCGTGATCACCTCGATTCCGGCCTTGCGCAGCAGCGTGTTCGTGTACGTGTTGCGGTCGTACGCGACGACGACGCCCGGCGCCAGCGCGACGACGTTGTTCCCGTCATCCCACTGTTCGCGCTGTGCCTGCCACGCACTACCACCCGTCTCGACCACTCGCAGCGTCTTCAGGCCGAGCGCCTCCTTGACCACGTCGAACAGACTCCCCTTGTCCTCGTGGACCTCGACACTCCCGTTGCCGGACGGCCGTGCGCTGTAGCAGCGGATCTGGTCGGACACTTCCCGGAACGAGGTGCACAGGTCGCGGTCGCAGAGCGTGAACACCGTGTCGAGGTGCATCGCGGCGCGGCTCTTCGGCATGAGGCAACCGATGACGCGCGTCGTCGCCTGGTGCCTGAAGAGCTCGGCTGCGACCTGGAACACGGCCTGCCGGGTGCTGCGTTCGCCCATGCCGATGAGCACGACGCCCCTGCCCACGGGCATGACGTCACCACCTTCGAGGCTCGCCGCTCCGAAGGAATCGTCGCTGTCGCCCCACCAGATCGTGAAATCGGCGTTCTTGAAGCGCGGATGGAACTTGTAGACTGCCCGCTGGAGCAGCGTCTCCGGTTTGCGCGCCGGCCAGTACATCGGATTGCACGTGACGCCGTTGTAGATCCAGCAGGAGGGGTCGCGCTGGAACAGCGTGTTCGGCACCGGCGGGATGATGAAATCGGTTCCACCCAATGCGTCCGTCAGCATCGCCCGTTGCTCGGACAGCGGAAGGTCGAGAATGGCGATGCCGCCGATGAGATGCTCCGCCAGCTTGGCGGCCGGCATCTCGTCGAGCCACGCGCGGAGAATCGGCGCCAGGCCGGGTCCGGCGTCATTGGCCGTCACGCGGCGGTCGAGCACCCAGGTACGCGCCGACTGGTCGGCGAGCGTCTCGGCCAGCAACTCGTGCAGCTCGAGCACCTCGACGCCGCGCTCGCGCATCTTCAGCACGAAGTCGTAGTGGTCCTTCTGGGCTTCGTGGACCCAGAGGACGTCGTCGAACAGGAGATCCGCGCGATTTCCGGGCGTCAGTCGCTGATGCGCGAGCCCGGGCCGGCAGACCAGGACGGTGCGTAGCCGGCCGACTTCACTGTGGACGCCGAGCGTTTCCATCATGTGCTCCGCGAGAGGGTCGAATCCATCGTGGAATGTGCCTGCCTAGTACGCGCCCTCTCCCGCTCCCTCACCACGTAGGTGTAGAAACGGACGCCGTCGCCGTCCGGCTCCTGGTACACGCCCTGTACCTCGTACGAGAAGCCCGGAAAGCGGTTGCAGCTCTCCTCGAACGCCAGGAAGTAATCGATCATCGGCTGCGCTCTCGCGTCGTAGCGTTCGCCCGGGACCACGATGCCGATGCCCGGCGGGTAGATCAGTGCCAGCGTGCCGGCGATCCGACCGCGGACGCTCGCCATGGGCACGTAGTCGATCTCCCCCGCGACCGTCGCCTGGACCGCGTCGCGCGCGCTCATTGCCTGCTCGGGAAATGACTCGAAGCGGAAGCACCTGCGCTGGAGCTCCTTGACGTCCCTCTCGACGAAGAAGCGGTGTATCTCGTCGCAGAGCTGTCTCAGGCTGTAGCCCAGGTAGCGTTTCGGGTAGCGCGCCGTGACGCCCGGGACGACGCGCGCGAGCGGGGCATCCGCCTCGTAGAGCGCCTTGAATCGCTCCAGCTCCGCCAACAGGAACGCGACCTTCCCTTCGCCCACCGCCGGCGTCATCAGGAAGAGGATGCTGTTGAGATCGTTCTTTTCCGGAATGATGTGGTTCTCCCGCAGGTAGTTGGCGAGGACCGTGGCCGGCACGCCAGTCCGCTGGTAGTTACCGCTCCCATGGTCGATCCCCGGCGTGGTCAGCATGAGCTTGGTCGGGTCGACCATGGCCAGATCCGGCCCGACGGTGCGGTACCCGTGCCAGGCTTCGTTCGGGTCGAGCTTCCAGTACCGCTGGTCCCGCGCCAGGTCCTCCGTGGGAACGTCCTCCCAGCGCGTGCTCCGGACTTCGAACTCGACCATGTCCGGCACGAACGGATCCAGGAAGCCGCCGAAACGCTTTCGAACCGCCTTCCGCGCCTCGATGCCGAGCTTGATCATGTCGTCCCACAGCGCGCGTCCTGCCTTGTCGCGGTGCATCTGTGCGTTGACGTCGAGGCTGGAGAACAGGGGGTAGAACGGCGAAGTGGATGCGTGCAGCATCACCATCTCGTTGAACCGTTTGTGATTGACCCGGTACGGCCGGTCGCGAATGTGCGCATCGCGGACGTGAATCTGCGAGGCCTGCGAGAAGCCCGCGAGCTGCTTGTGTGTGGACTGGGTCGCGATGACGCCCGGATCGCGCTCCGTGAGGTCGAGGCCCATCGAAAAGTGGTCTCTCAGCAACGGGTGGAACGCGCCGAAACCAGCCCACGCCTCGTCGAAGTGGATGTACTCGCAGAGGTGGCCGATCTTCTCGACGATCTTGCGGGCGTTGTAGATGGTGCCGTCGTAGGTGCATTGCTCGATGATCGCCAAGCGGATCGGGCGCTCGCGCTCGGCCGCACCGCTGGCCTTGACGAGCGGGTGCGCCCGGATCTTCGCGCGGATGCTCTTTTCGTCGAGCGCCGCCCAGTCGATCGGCCCCACCATGCCGAAGGCGTTGCGATCCGTCTCGAGGTAGACCGGGATCGCGCCCGCGATCATCAACGCCCCCTGGTGGTTCGACTTGTGGTTGTTGCGGTCGAAAAGGACGATGTCGCCGTCGCGCAGCAGTCCGCAGTCGACGGCCTTGTTCGAGCTCGAGGTGCCGTTGAGGACGAAGTAGGTCCGGTCGGCGCCGAAGATTGTGGCCGCCTCCTGCTGCGCCGACAGCGCCGGCCCCTCGCGAATGAGGAGGTCTCCCAGGGACACCATCGCGTTGCAGATGTCGTCCCGGAAGACGTTCTCGCCCATGTGCTCGAAGAAGAGCCTCCCTACCGGGTGGCGCTTGAACATCTGGCCCCCCTGGTGACCCGGACACGCCCACGAGCGGTTCCCGTCGTAGTCGTACTCCAGCAGCTTGCCGAAGAAGGGCGTGAGCAGCTTCTGCACGTACTCCTCGACGGACTTGAGGAACGTCTTCTTGTAGAACTCTCTGGACTCGAGACCCGCGACCAGTACCCCTCTGACGTCCTGAAGATAGGGCGCGTGAAACACCTCCGCGTCGCGCTCGCTGACGAGGAATACGGGCATCTCGAATCCTCGTTCCTTGCGCGCGGCGATGACATCGCTCGCGTTGCTTCGGCCGACCACGATGGCACAGAGGTCCGCCCCCTCATGAAGGGTCTCGACGGCGTCGTCCGCAGCGACGGTGACGGTGCGGAGGCCGAGCTCTTTCTCGATGATGTCGGCGACGGGAGCGTGCTCGTCACCGACGACCAGCACTCGAAAGTAGCGTTGAATCGGAATCTGCATCGATTGCATCCCTTTCACGGTCCGCATCTGCGCCCGAGAGCGTCTCGCACGGAGGCGAGCGCACGTCGCGCAGGAGAACCCAGACCGGAACTGCCAGCAGGATCAGGATCAGCGACCACATGCCCGCTCGTTCCCCGGCGCCGTAGATCGTGCCGACGGAGAAGACGAACGCGACGATCGCGGCGGGGGTGAATGGACCAACGCGCAGGGCGCGCGAGACCGGGCGTCGGTTGACGTAGAGGATCGCCTCGACGACCGAGCAGAACACGTAGGGAACCATGGCGGCGTCGGTCGACAGGTTGACGATCAGAGCGTAGAACGCGACGAGTGCCGACGTGCCGGATGTCTCGAGCAGGACGAGAAGGGTCGAGAGGATCATCGAGATCACGAGGCCACGAGCCGGTACACCCCGGCGCGAGAGGTGCCCGAAGACGGGAGGCATGGCGCCGTCGCGTGCCGCCGCCATGGGAACCTGAGAGAGCATCAGCGTCCACCCGTTGAGCGCGCCCACCGAGGAGATGATCGCCGCCAAGGCGATCATGGTGGCGGCCCACGGGCCCCACATGACTCGCGCGGCGTCCGCAAAGGGGGCGGAGGAGCGCAGCAGCGTCTCTCGCGGTATCACTCCCATCACGACGGCGGTGCCGAGGATGTAGATGAGCGCCGAAACGATGGTGCCGAGTACCGTGGCGCGAGGGATGGTCCGCCGGGGATCGATGACGTCGCCGGCCGGCACGGTCGCCGACTCGATGCCGAGGAACGCGAACATCGTGATGGGCGCGGTGGCGGCCAGGGCGCTCAGGAAAGGCTGCCCGCTCGGGTTCACCGTCTCGAAGGAGTGCCAGTCGATCCAGAAGAGTCCCAGCAGGGCGATCGCCACGAACGGCACGAGCTTCGTGTACGTCGTGACCACCTGGAAGATCCCGGCCTCCTTGACTCCCCGGAGGTTCACGAGCGCGACACCCCACATGGAGCCGAGCGCGATGGCGATGCCGAGCAGCCGGTGGCCCGTCAGCGCGGGGAAGAGGGCCAGGAGGTAGCCCACCAGCGCCGCCGCCATGGCGGGTAGCGAGGCCCAGATGGATATCCAGTAGCCCCACGCGATGAGGAAGCCGGCGAAGCGACCGAAACCCATCCGCGTGTAGGCATACGGACCACCGGTGGCCGGCGCGATGTGGGCCAGTCGCGCGAACACCATGCCGAGTGAGATCGCGCCGACCGCCATCACCGCCCAGCCGATCAACGCCGTCGTGCCGAAGCGCGCCAGCACCGAGGGCGCGATGAAGAACCCCGAGCCGACCATGTTGCCGATCACGAGCGCCGTACAGGTGGCGAGCCCGAGGCTCTTGCTCCCGCGCTGGTCGGTCGCCGGTGTCACGGTCGCTCCCTTCACGGCACGACGCAGGTCATTCCGGCAGCGCCACGAAGCTGAAGAAGGACAAGGTGCTCGCGGCGGGCTCCCCGAAGACGCTCGCGTAGATGTTTCCGATCTCTCCAGATCGGTACAGGCGGCTCAGCGTGCGGTCCACGACCAGGCGGAAATCCTCGTCGCCGCGCGACAGAGCAAGGGCGAGAGGCTCGTACGTGTAATGGCGCGTGAGGACGGTCAGATGTTCCGCCGCCGAACCCCGCGCTGCGGCGTCCAGGAGGATCGGCTGATCTCCGAACAGCACGTCCGAACGCCGCCCCGATATCCGCTCGACACCTTCCGCGTAGCTCGGCACGGGGACGATTTCCGCGTTGACGTCGAGATCCTGTCGCCTCTGGGCGAGCCACGATTCCGCGGTCGTTCCGGCCACGGCCGAGAGCACCCGCTTCTCGAGAACCTGTGCCAGCGACGCGCGCCAGAACGGCCGGTAGGGCGGCTCCCGTCCCTCGAGCGCCGCCCTCAGGCGCTCGGGTTCCTTCTCCGCTCCAGCGTGGCGGTGGCTGCGCCGCAGAGCAGGTCGATCCGCCCCTCCTCCAGCGCGGCGAAGCGATCGTCGCTTTCGACCTTGACGTACTCGACCGGGATCCGCGGCAGACCCAACTCGGCTCCCACCGCATCGGCGACCCGCTGGCAGAGCACCACGGAGTACCCGGCGACCCTTCCGGACTCTTCGTACGAGAACGGTCGTGCATCCGTCCGGTACCCGAGCTTCACCTTGCCGGCATCCCGGATGCGATCCATGGTGCCCCCCTCGGGTGCAGCCGTGCCGGGCATGAAGAGCACCAACGCCGCCTGAACGGCGGCAATCCACGCGATCAGGAGGCCACGTCGACGAAGCATCAGTGATCGTCCGAGTTGCATGACTGTCCTCCTCAAGCGGCACGGCTCGCGTGAGCCTGCCCGATGACTCGCTCACCCATTGCGAAGCGGGGCGCGATGAAACCGAAGATCACGAAGCCGATGCCCATCACCACCGTGCCACCGAGCACCGCCGCGGGACCCGAGGCGTAGATCGCGTAGACGCTGTAGAGCATCGCCACCACCGCCACGACGACGTTCCGCCGATACACGGACTCTGTCACGGCCGCCTTCTGCATCATCACGATCAAGGCGGAGAGCGCGATGATGTACGGGATCACGTTCGTGACCACGGCCAGGCTCACGAGCGCGCTGAATTGCTCGCTGAGCGTCGGCGACATCGTGGAGAGCGCCATCACGGACTGTACGATTCCCATGACGACCATCCCGATGACGGGCGCGTTGCTCCGGGTCACCTTCGCGAAGAAGGCGGGGAACATGCGATCCTCGGCCGCCGCCTTCGCGGTCTGCGCGATGGTGAACTGCCAACCCAGCAGCGAGCCCACACATGCCATCGCCGCCAGGGCCATGATGATCGAGCCGACGGTCGGATTGAACATGTGGGCATATACGAGACCGAACGGACCCGTGGACTTCGCCAGCTCCGCGTTCGGCACGATGCCCTGGATGACCGTCGTCGAGAGGATGTAGATCACGGCCGCCCCGAGCGTCCCGAGCATGCACGCCAGGGGCACGTTCCGCTTCGGGTTCTCGACGGCGTCCGAGTTCTGCGCCGCCGACTCCATGCCGAGAAAGGCCCAGAGCGTGACCGCGATGCTCGAGCCCATGCCCGTCAGCAGGCCGAGCCCCTTCGGGTTCCAGGCGGCGGCGAACGTGTCGGTCCTGAACCAGCGCCAGCCGATGAGCGAGAGACCGGCGACCGGGACGATCACGCCCCACACCGTCACGGCGCCGATGCCGCCGGTCACCTTGGGGCCGCCGAAGTTGGCGACCGTGGTCAGCCAGAGCAGCGCGATCACTCCGATGCAGGTCGCGATCGCCGTCGACGAGAGCCACGGGAAGAAGTGCGCCAGGTACCCGACCGCGGAGATCGCGATCGCCACGTTCCCGATCGCGAGCGAGAAGAAGTAGAGGTAGAACACGAGGAAGAAGCCGGACTTCCCGTAGGCCTCCTCGGCGTAAGCCGACATTCCCCCCGCCCGCTGGTTCAGGAGGCCGGCCTGCGCGAATCCGTAGGCGATGGCCATCGAGCCCACGGCGGTCACGACCCAGGAGAGGAGAGAGATCGCCCCGACCTGTGCCATGTTCGCCGGCAGCATGATGATGCCGGAACCCATCATGTTGACGGCGACGATGACCGTCAGCTGGATCAGACTCATCTTCGTCCGGTGCTCGTCCATGATGTCTCCCTGTCTCGTCGTCGCGCCCCCGTCGCACCTGCCGTGAGGTTCAGGTCTTCAAACAGTAGAGAGCATAGTAGGGGCGGCCGTCGCCGCCGATTTTCACCTCGAGGCCATGGGTATCGTGACCGAAGCCCGGGAACCACGCGTCGAAGGCTTCGAGGCCGAGCAGGAAGTCGCCGACGGCACGGGTCGCCTCGCCGAAGCGCTCACCCGGCATCAGGAGCGGGATTCCCGGCGGATACGGGACGACCTGCACCGCGAGCACGCGGCCGCTGAGCTTCGCGGCGGGAACCTGCTCCACGTGAACGCGCCGTCGAGGTTGCCGAGGATGTCGTGCTCTCGAATGGCGGCGTGCATCTCCGCGGCGAGCTCGCGGAGCCCGAGCCGGCCGTAGCGCTCGGGGTGATCGGCGACGAGGCCGGGGAGTGCCTTGGTGAGCGACGCGTTCGCGTCGTAGAGCTCTTTGAAGCGCATGAACGCGGCGACGAGCGAGCCCCACTTGCCCCTCGTGATGCCGATCGAGAAGAGCGTGAGAATCGAGTAGGGCTCGGTCTTCTCCACGACGATGCCCTGCGTGGCGAGGAATGCCGTCACGATGGCAGCGGGAATACCTTCCTTCTGCAGCGCGCCATTCGCACCGATGCCCGGAGTCAACGTCGTCACCTTGATCGGGTCGAGCATGCAGTAGCGAGGACCCAGGTCGCCGAACCCATGCCAGCCCTGACCCGGCCGCAGGAGCCACGCGTCGCTCGACGTCGCGAGCAGGTCGGGGTCGACGTCGAGGAAGGCCTTCCCCTCCACCTCGTCGGGCTGCCAGCTCTGGAACCACCAGTCCCCCGACTTGCGACGCTCGAGATCCCGGCCGATGCGCAGCATCGCCTTTCGGAAATCGATGGCCTCGCGAACGCACTCGGCCGTCAGCGCGGGGCCCGCGTCGTCCATCATCTTCGCGGAGACGTCGATGGAGGCGATGATGCTGTATTGGGGAGAGGTGGACGTGTGCATCATGAACGCTTCGTTGAAGAGCGCGGGCTCGATCGGGATCCGTCCCGAGCGGATGTGGATCATCGAGGCCTGAGAAAGTGCGGCGAGGAGCTTGTGCGTCGAGTGGGTCACCGTCACGGTCGCGTCGTCCGGCGACCGTCGGCCGCGGTGCATCCCGTAGCGTCCCTCGTAGATGGGATTGAACCGCGCATACGCGTACCACGCCTCGTCGTAGTGGATTCGGTCGACGCTCCGGCTGAGCACCCGCGTCGTGTGCTCGACGTCGTAGCAGAGGCCGTCATAGGTGGAGTTCGTGAGCACCGCGAGCACGGGCTTGCGGGCCGCGCCCTTCACGAGAGGGCTCTCGGCGAGCTTGCGTCGCAGCATTTCCGGCTCGATCTCGCTGGCGGGCACCGGGCCGATCACACTGCGCGCGTTGCGCCTGGGCTTCAGGTACACCGGGATGGCGCCGCTCATGTTGAGCGCGTAGTTGAGCGACTTGTGGCAGTTGCGGTCGACGAAGACGACGTCGCCGTCGGCCACCGCCGAGTGCAGGATCATCTCGTTGCTCGCAGAGCTGCCCCCCACGGAGAAGAAGGTGTGGTCGGCCCCGAAAACGCGCGCGGCGTAGCGCTCCGCTGCGGCGACGGGCCCGGAGTGATCGTTCAGGGAGCCGAGCTCTCCGACCGAGACGGAGAGGTCGGATCGCAGCATCTGCTCGCCGTAGAAGCCGAGAAAGGCACGGCCGACCGCCGTCTTCATGAACGCGGTACCGCCCGTGTGGCCGGGCGTGTGCCACGAGTACTCGTGGGTGTCGGCGAAGTTCGCGAGCTTGCCGAAGAAGGGCGGCAGCACGGTGTCGAGATAGCGCCGCGCCGCCGCGTCGATGCGTCCGGCGATGAACGCAGCGCTGTCCTCGGGCACCCAGATGTAGCCCTCGACCTGCTCCACGATCTCGAGCGGCACCTGGCGGGTCGCGCCCCGGCGCGCCGCGAGAAGGACGGGCAAGGAGGCCGCCTGCTGCCGGATGCGCCCGAGAATCCGCTTCGTCTGCGCGAGCGCCTCGTCGCTCGCCGCGGCCATCCCCCAGCCCAGCACGACGCAGGAGAGTGCCGGGTGCGACTCGACGGCGGCCTCCGTGTCGTCCAGCGAATGCGTGCGCACGACCGGACGTCCGAGCGCCTCGAGCGCCGCGCGTATCTCGTCGACGCTGCGCGCGACCGCCGAGTCCTCGTCGACGCGGGCCCCGACGACGAGCACCGGAAATCCGGAGGCCAGTCCGACCGGCATCGGCGTGTCGCTGTACGACATGGGTGCTACTCCTTCGTCGACATCAGAAGGTGAAGCTCGTGTAGAGGTAGGCGTTGACCCACGTCGATGATCCGTTCACGGCCTCGCGAAAGCCGCTGTTGGGATTCGCCATCGAGGAGGCCGCGGTGATCGACCACCAGTTCGCCAGCGCGACGTCGAAGATGAGATCGACTTCGTCCGCGAGCGCGCGATCCACACGCGCGGGGGTGAGCCCGAAGGCCTGAGTGCGGCTATTGAGGAGAAACTTGTAGTAGATCAGGTTGACCGTCAGGTCCTCTCTCGGCTTCAGCTGCAGACGCAGCTGGTGGGAGTTCAGGTTGCTGTTGGAGAGGACGTACTCTCCCAGAAGCTCGCCCTGGAACCACGAGCCCCACTCCGGAAGACCCGTGAAGAGGGAATCGAATCCCCGCGTTCCGCCGCCGCTGAACGACGCGTAGCGATAGCTGAGCTGAGGCTTCCAGGACAGCTTCGAAAACTGGTACGCGGGCGTGACGTACCACCCGTTGGCCTCGGAGAGCCCGGACGACTTCGAGTTGTTCTCGTGAACGACCGACGTCTTGTAGCTGAAGTCGGGAAGCGGAGGCAGCGGATTCGCTTCGTGATAGACGTAGATGCCGTCGAGCCCGTCACGTGATGGGTTGTCCGAGTGGTAGAGGTCGAAGTACATGACGCCGACCTTCAGGTGCTTCATGAGCCAGTCGTCGATCGTGTATTCGATCCGCCCCGCGCCGAGCCGGGTATTGGTGTCCGGGTCGTCGTTGTATTTGAGGTGGACCCCCTCGACCGTGAGACCCTTGTAGTTGAGCCGAACGATCCCCGTCTCCCGGAACGCTTTGCGCGGGGAGAGCCAGTTCGCGCCGCGGTGAGTGCTGTCCTGGCCCCCATCCCAGAAGAGCAGGCCGTCGAAGACCTGGTAGTTCTGGTTTCCGCCGCTGATCTCGATGGCGTTGGAGCCGAGCGCCGGGAAGAGGTCGCCGGATTTCCATCCGAGGTAGGTGCTCTCGAGCGTGTACGCGCTGACGGTGTCTTTGGAACCGTTGGTGACGGGGCCGTCGGGCCCGCTCGTGGTGAGCGAGTAGACGCCGCTGATCCTCCCCTGGAGCGCCCCGTACTTCCCCAGCGGGTAGCGGGCGTTCACGCCCACCTCGTTCGAGTGCTCGAGCCAGCTGTCGGCCTTCTCCACGGGCCCGAACGACCATCGCCCGTTGAAGCCGGCGTTGTGCGAGGCGGCGGCGTACATCTGGAGGTTCAGGGTGGGGCGGAGGAAGAGCGGCCCGGTCTTCACCTCCCCGAAGCCGAGGGTCTTCGGAAGGCGAGGGCGCGCGTCGGCGGGCGGTCCGCCGGCCTCCCCGACGCTGAGCGTGACCGCCCGCATGCCGGCGCCGACCTGGAGGCCCGCGGTTTTTGCGTCCATCACGATGCGCACGCCCTTGTCGTTGCGCATGACGAGCGTGCCCGCGCCCCGACCGAAGGCGGCTGCCGAAACCAGGGCTGTGTAGTCGCCGTTCAGGTCCTCGATCTTGGTGAGCCCGAAGATCTTGCCGACCCCCTCGATCGAGGCGCTCCCGAGGCCGCCCAGCACGAAGCCATCGGCGCGTACGGGGTAGGTCTTGCCCTGGAACTCCACCGTCGATGCGCCCCACGCGAGACCGACGCCGACCGACGCCGACCGCCCGCGGAAGGTGATCGTCGGGTCGGCGTCGGCGTGCTCGGCGGCGAGCACGGGCCGTTTCCCTGCCGGCGCCGAGAAGGCGACGAGGCAGGTCAGGGCGGCTCCCGCGCGGAGAATTCTCATTGGACGCCAGCCCCCGGCTGGCCGCCGGAGGACTTTGGGCTGATCTGCCTCGACAGCTCGATCTCGAGCCGACCCGCTTCGAGCGGGAGGGGTGGCTCGAAGCGAATCGTCACACCGGACGCGTTTCGGAGGCCCCGGTCGGAGGACTGGAAGGTGCCCTCGATGTCGCGCGGGCGCAGGAGTCCGTAGACGGACCCCACCGTGTTCACGGACTGCGCGACGCCTCGGAGTGTCAGGAGATAGTCCTGACTCCGAAAACTCATCTCGCCCTCGACGAGGCGACCGCCGAGGTTCGACCCCGCCGGCGCGGACGAGACCGTGATCTTCGCGACGGGCGGTTCGTCGGCGCCCGCAGGCGCGGTGAGCAGAAGCGCGAGGAGGGCGGCCCCCGCGAACAACCGTACGCGCCTCATGACACCCCGGCGTGCCGCACTCGCGGCTCGGGCTCGTGCGCCGCCGGGACGGCCGGGACGTGCCCCTGCGCCGCGGGGCGGTCGGTCCAGCCGCGGATCACCTCGTAGAAGACGGGCGTGAAGAAGATGCCGAAGGCCGTCACGCCGAGCATGCCGGAGAAGACGGCGATGCCGAGCGCGAACCGCATCTCGGCGCCCGCACCCGCGGTGGTCACGAGCGGCAGGACGCCGAGGATGAAGGCGAACGAGGTCATGAGGATCGGACGCAGCCGGGTCTTCGACGCCTCGACGATCGCCTCGAAGCGGGACTTCCCCTGGTCCTGGAGCTGCTTCGCGAACTCGACGATGAGGATCGCGTTCTTGGCGGCGAGGCCGATCAAGACGACGAGGCCGACCTGCGTGAAGATGTTGTTGTCGGACCCGACGACCCAGACGCCCGCGATGGCGGCGAGCAGGCACATCGGCACGATCAGGATGATCGCCCCGGGAAGGGACCAGCTCTCGTACTGGGACGCGAGCACCATGAAGACGAGCACGGCGCCGAGGATGAACACGAAGACGGCGGTGTTCCCGGCGAGGATCTGCTGCAACGTCAGCTCGGTCCACTCGAAGCTCATCGTCGACGGCAGTTCCTTGTTCGCCAGGGCCTCCATGGTGCCGATCGCCTGCCCGGAGCTCACCCCCGGCGCCGTCGAGCCGGCGATCTCCGCCGAGGCGAACATGTTGTAGCGGTTGACGATCGCCGGTCCGGTAGTGTCCCGAACGCTCACCAGCGTCGACAGGGGCACCATCCCACCGTTGCGGTTCCGGACCTTCAGCTGGCCGATGTCGTCGCGGCCGACGCGATACTTCGCGTCCGCCTGGATGTTGACCTGCCAGTTGCGTCCGAAGCGGGTGAAGTCGTTCGCGTACGCCGACCCGAGATAGATCTGCAGCGTCTGGAAGACGTCGTTCAGCGACACGCCGAGCGCCTTCGCCTTCGCCCGGTCGACGTCGAGGTAGAGCTGGGGCTGCGCCGCCCGGTAGCTGCTGAAGAGCCCGACCAGCCCGGGCTGCGCCGAGCCGGCGCGGATCATCGTCTCGACGGCACCCTGGAGCGCCGCGGGGCCCGCGTCGGCCCGGTCCTGCACCTGCAACTTGAACCCGCCCGTGTTGCCGAGCCCGTCGACCGGCGGCGCGCCGAACGCGACCACGATCGCGTCCTGCACCTGTCGGAACTTCGCGCGCAGATCCGCGGCCACCTTGGTGGCGGGCAGATGCGCCGCGACGCGCTCCTCGAACGGCTGCAGGATCACGAACATGCCGCCGACGTTCGAGATGTTGTTGCTGGTGAGGATGGAGTAACCCGGGAGGCGGATCGCGTGCTGCACGCCGGGAGTGGCGCGCACCATCTCGTCGAGGCGCCCCATCACCTCCTCGGTGCGCTCGAGGCTCGCCCCGTCCGGCAGCTGCGCGTTCACGACCAGGTAGCCCTTGTCCTGCTCCGGGATGAACCCGACGGGCACGGTGCGGAACCCGAGCCAGGTGAGGACCATGAGCCCACCGTAGAGGAGGAGGATGAGCCCCGTCGCACGCACGAGCCCGCTGACGATCCGGCCGTATCCCGCGGTCAGCCGCTCGAAGACCCGGTTGAACCCCTTGAAGAAGGCCAGCAGCGCGCGGTTCACGCGCTCGTTCAGCCGATATCCGCCGAAGCCGCCGACGGCGACGACCGCGAGCCGGACGGCCCACAATGCCGCGGCACTCCCGTGCGCCTCGTGACCGTGGCCGCCCGCCGACAGGCCGAACAGGTGCTGCACGCGGCCGGTGAGGAGGAAGTCGGCGAGCAGGGCACCCAGCAGCACGACCCCGGCGCGCGGCAGCGCCTCGTGGCGCTCCTCGCCGTGCGCGTGCGGCTTGATGAGGGTGACCGCGCGCGCCGGCGCCATCGTCATCGCGTTGATGGCCGAGATGATCGTCGAGGCCGCGATGGTGAGCGCGAACTGGCGGTAGAACTGGCCGCTGATGCCGGCGATGAACGCCGTCGGGATGAAGACGGAGCTCAGGACGAGCGTGATCGCGATCACCGGGCCGGTGATCTCGTCGAGCGCCTTGATGGTCGCCTCGCGCGGCGGAAGGCCCGTCGCCATCCAGCGCTCGACGTTCTCGACCACGACGATCGCGTCGTCGACGACGATGCCGATGGCGAGGACGAGCCCGAAGAGCGAGAGGTTGTTGAGCGAGAAACCGAGCATCGCCATGACGAAGAACGTCCCGATGAGCGAGACCGGGACGTCGATCATTGGCAGCAGCGTGGCGCGCCAGTCCTGCAGGAACACGAGGACGACGATGAAGACGAGGACGAACGCCTCGAACAGCGTCTTGTAGACCTCGTGGATCGACTCGTCGACGAAGACCGTCGTGTCGTAGACGATCTTGTACTCCATGCCCTCCGGGAACCGCGCCTTGAGGCGTTCCATCTCGGCGCGGACGCTCTCCGCCGTCGCGAGCGCGTTGGCACCGGGCAGCTGGAAGACCGCCATCGTGACAGATTCCTGGCCATCGAGGTAGCTGCCGACGTCGTAGTTCTTCGCCCCCAGCTCGACTCTGCCCACATCGACGAGGCGCGTGATGTCCCCGTGCTCGCCCGTCTTCACCACGATGTCGCCGAACTGCTCGGGATCGAGCAGCCGGCCGAGCGTGTTGACCGTGTACTGGAAGTCGATGCCGGCGGGTGCCGGCGGCTGGCCGATGCGTCCGGCGGCGACCTGCACGTTCTGCTCCTGCAGCGCCTTCAGGACGTCGGCGGCGGTCATGTCGCGCGAGGCGAGCGCCGTCGGGTCGAGCCAGATGCGCATGCTGTAGTCGCGCGCGCCGAGGAAGCTGACGTCGCCCACACCGGGCAGCCGGGCGAGCGCGTCCTTCACCTGGATGGTGGCGTAGTTGCTCAGGTACAGCTGGTCATAGCGTCCGCTCGGCGAGAGCAGGTTCACGCACAGGAGGATCATCGGCGACTTCTTCTTCACCGTGACGCCCTGGCGCTTCACCTCGTCCGGCAGCTTCGCCTCGGCGATCGCGACCCGGTTCTGGGTGAGAACCTGTGCGAAGTCGAGGTTCGTCCCGACGCGGAACGTCACGTCGAGGTTCATCTGCCCGTCGTTCGTGCTCTTCGAGAGCATGTAGAGCATGTTCTCGACGCCGTTCACCTCCTGCTCGATCGGCGCGGCTACGGTGTCGGCGACGACCTTCGCGCTCGCGCCGGGATACGTCGCCGAGATGTTGACCGTCGGCGGCACGACCTCCGGGTACTGTGCGATCGGCAGCTTCTGCAGGGCCACGAGGCCGATGATCACGATGACGATCGAGAGGACGGTCGCGAAGATCGGCCGATCGACGAAGAAGCGAGCGAACATCAGCTCTTCCTTACGAGGGCGCCTCGGCGGGCGGCCCCGGGCGCATGCTGACTTTCTGCGGCGTCACGGGCCCGCCCGGTCGCGCGCGCTGGATCCCGTTCACGATCACCCATTCGCCGGGTGCGAGGCCGTCGGTCACGGCGCGGAGAGCGTTCTGGAGCGGGCCGAGCTTCACGGGTCGGTACTCGACCACGTTCTTGTCGTTCACGACCAGGACGTACTTCCTGTCCTGGTCGGTGCCGATGGCGCGGTCGGTCACCAGGACGCCGGGCCGGGGCTCGCTGATGGGGACTCGCACGCGCACGAACATCCCCGGCGCCAGCAGCCGGTCCGTATTCGGAAGCACCGCCCGCACGTGGATCGTCCCGGTCGAGGGGTCGATCTGGTTGTCGATGAAGTCGACGGTACCCCGGTAGGGGAAGTCGTTCTCCTCGGCGAGCGCGACGAAGACCGGCGCCTGGGCCGCGCGGATGTTCTCCGGGGTGACGGCGCCGTCGCGGGCGATGTTCGCCTTTCTGATGCGGACGAGCGCGCGCTCGTCCGTGTCGAAGTTCACGTAGATCGGGTCGAGGCTCACGACCGTCGTGAGCAGCGGCCCGCCGGACGCGCCCACGACCACGAGGTTCCCTTGCGTGATCTCCGCCCGGCTCACGCGGCCGGCTATCGGCGCCGTCACCCGCGTGAACTCGAGATCGAGCCGCGCGAGGTCGAGCTGCGCGAGCTTCGCCTTGAGCTCCCCCTCGGCTGCCCCCTTCTCGGCGACCGCACGCTCGAGCTCGCGGGCGCTGGCGGCGCCGGACGGGCGCAGCAATTGATTCCGGCCCACCTCGGACTCCGCCCGGGCGAGCTGCGCGCGCAGCCGGGCGACCTCGCCCTCGCCCCGCAGGACCGCGGCCTGGTACTCTCGCGGGTCGATCTCGAAGAGGAGATCGCCGGCGTTGACGAGCTGGCCGTCGGTGAAGGCGACCTTCGTGATGTACCCGGTCACCCGGGCTCGCACCTCGACGCTCTGGACGGCGCTGACACGACCGGTGAACTCGAGCGTCTCCTGGACGGGCTCCTCGACCGGCTGGCTGACCGAGACGTCGGGCGGTGGCGGGGCGACGACCTTCGGCTCGCGCCCGCATCCGGCGCCGACGGCCGCGAGTGCGACGAGCGACACCGCGAGAAACGGGGCGGAGGATGCCGCCCCTCGGTTGGCTACCACTGTGGCCTCCACCATCGCCAGCGCCACCACCCCCGATCCTGCTCCGTCCCACTGCTGGCGGCCTGCGCGATGTTCCGTTGTTGCTCCTCCGCGATCAGGTCACCCCACCGCGTGCGGGAGCTCATCTGCTCGGCGCTTTCGGCCGAGATGACGCTGCCGCCCTGCCACGGCTCCCACCCGCCGCCGAGGCTCTTGTAGAGCGTCACGAGCGTCAGCGCTTCCTCGCCCTGGCTGGCCGCGAGCAGGTCCTCCTGCTGAACGAGAAGCTGCTGGGCGAGCAGCACCGTCGTGAAGTCGACGGCGCCCTCGGAGTACTGCCGCCCGACCAGGTCCACGACCTTCTGCGCGGCCGCGACGCTGTCGCGGAGCGACGCCGTGCGCAGGAGTGCGCCGCGATGCGCGGCGATCGCGCTCTCGACGTCCGCCTGGGCGCGGAGCACGGTGTTCGTGTAGTCGTTGACCAGGGCCTGATATTCCGCGTCCTGAACGCGCACGTTGTTGCTGATCCGCCCGTAGTTCAGGATCGCCCAGCTGAACGTCGGACCGCCGAACGCCTCGAAGCTGCGTCCCTCGAAGAACTTCGCGGCATCTTCCGAGTGGAGGTCGATGGCACCGACGAGGGACAGGTGAGGGTACAGGTCAGCCTTCGCGATCCCGATCTTCGCGCTCTGCGCGGCGAGGAGCCGCTCGTTGCGCCGGACGTCCGGCCGGCGGCGCAGCAGGTCGGCGGGAATTCCCATCGCAATCTCGGCGGGAGGCTTCGGGATCTCCGCCGGCCCCTCCCCCACGATGTCCTCGACCCGGCGCGGGGGGACGCCCAGGAGCGCCGAGAGCGTGCTCGCCTGCTCGTCGATCTGGGCCTCGAAGAACGGTATCTGCGCTTCCGTCGCGTGCAGGAGCGTCGCCGCCTGTGCGGGATCGACTTCGGTCACCGCGCCGTGCTGGGCGCGCAGCGTCGCGATGTTGAAGCTCGAGCGCTGCAGCTCGGCGTTGCGCCGCGCCACGTCGAGCTCCGCCTGCGCGGTGCGGATGCCGATGTAGTTCGTCGCGACCTCGGCGAGGAGGGACACGAGGACGTCGTCGTAGTCGGCATACGCGGCGAGCAGCTCGGCATCCGAGGACTCGATGCCGCGCCGGAACTTGCCCCACATGTCGAGCTCCCAGGCGACGTCGAGACCGGCGAGGAAGTCGTTGAAGTTCCGCTCCGGCGGCACGATGAGGAGGTTCTTGCTCGCGACGTTCCGGCTGTAGGACGCCACGGCGTTCTGGACCTGGGGGAAGAGCGTGCCGATCGCGATGCCTCGCCGTGCCTGGGCTCCCAGCACCCGAGCGCCAGCCGCCTGCAGCGAGGGGTTCTGCCGGTAGCCCTCGACGACCAGGTTCGTCAGGACGGGATCCCGGAACGTTTCCCACCACGGGCCGATCGGCTCCGACTCGGGCCCGATGCCGTTCGTGTCCCGCGCGATCCAGGCGTTCGCGACCGGCGCCGGCGGACGTCGATATTCGGGACCGACCATCATGCACCCCGACACGACGAGAAGCGCGAGAAGCGCGCCGCCCCGCGTTCCGGCACACCGCACCTCGTCCATTCCGGTCGCAAGACCGTGGGGCACCATCCAGTGTGCGAGCCGTCAGTCGAAGATGGGGTAGAGGAGGTGAACGCGGGACACGTCGCCCTCAGAGCCGTTCTCGTTCTCCTTCGATCCGTGGAGCCCCTCGGCGCCGATGGCGCGTCGCCTGCGGAGCCGCCGCACCCGAGGGTGAGGCGGGATCATCGCCGATCCGCCATACGCCGGAGCCAACGCGACGTCTTGCCATCACACGCCAGAAGATCCGGCGGCGGCGGCGGACCGAACGCGATCGACGGCTTTCGCCGGCCGTTGTCGTAGAATGGCAAGCCGGCCACGAATGCGGCTGCTATCGCAGCGCTCGCGTGGAAGTCGCCACTTACCCGCCCGTCAGACGGGTCTGTGCGTTTGCCGTCGCAGCCGGTGTGGCCTACGCCGCATGGAGCTACGAGAACGAGCTCAAGGTCCGGAAGCCGCCCGTCCTCGACGTACGCGCTCCGCGAGCGTCACGCAGCCACGGGCCGCCGGCGCGTGTCATCTGGGTGATGATCGACGGTCTGCGGCTCGATGCCTCCCGTGAGATGCCCGTCCTCAATCGGCTTCGTGCGGAAGGCGAAGACGTCTCTGCCCGGGCGGAGTTCCCGACCTACAGCGGACCGAATTTCGTCGCGCAGGCATCGGGCATCGAGCTTGCCGCCTCCGGCGTGCTGAGCAACGGATATCCGGGAGAGGTGGCGCTGGATTCGGTGTTTCGCCGCGCGAAGCTTGCCGGCCTTCGGACCGCGGTGCTCACGACCGACCGGGATCCCGGCCTGGACTGGACCTATGCCTCGTGGGTGGACGAGACGGTGATCGAAGACCCGGAGGTGCACCTGCCCCCCGCGCACTTGGTCTTCGTCCACATCGGGTATGTGGAATGCACGGACTGAATCGATCGGGCACCATGAGTGATGTCGCGCGTGGCGCCACCGGCGTGGTCGAATCGGGACGTCGACTCCTCCGGCTCGACCCGAGCCGCCTGCTCTCGATCGCGAGTCGCCGAACTGGCCTCCGCGACTTCGGTGATCCGGCCTTCCGGGAGCCGCTCGACCGTCTCCTCGAGTCGCTCCGGCGTGAAGCCCACCTGAGCCTCGTCGGCCGCATCGCGGCCCGCCTGGAGGTGACGGGTCTCTTGACGAACCGGCTCTTGCTGGCGCGCGATCGGGAGCGACATCCGGGGATCGCGCGAGAGGGGATTCGGAGGCCACTCGTCATCACGGGCCTGCCGCGGAGCGGCTCCACCTTCCTGCACGGCCTGCTGGCGCAGGATCCCGCCAGCCGGGTGCCGCTGCACTGGGAGCTGCGCTTTCCATCGCCACCCCCCGAGCCATCGACCCGCGACAGCGACCCGCGCATCGCGCGCGCCGCGCGTCACATCCGCTGGTTCTTCCGCCTCGCGCCGACGTTCCGGAACATCCACCCCGTCGGCGCGCGCATGCCCGAGGAGTGCGTCGTCATTCTGAGCCACGCGTTCCTGAGCTTCGAGTTCTCCTCGAACTGGTTCGTCCGCGGTCTATCCCGACGCGGACGTGATCGTGACGCACCGGGACCCGCTCGAGGTCGTCGCGTCGGTCGCGAGCCTGCACGTCGCCCTCCGTCGGACGTTCAGTCGCGCGGTCGATCCGCTCGCGGTCGGACCGGAGGTGTCCCGAATGCTCGCCGGCGACGTCCGGCGTGGTTTTGCGGCGCGCGACGACGGCTGCGCCCCGCCGGAGCGGTTCCTCGACGTCTGGTATGCGCAGCTGATGGACGATCCGCTCGCGGTGGTGCGGCGGATCTACCGGCACTTCGACCTTCGGCTGTCGACCGAGGTCGACACACGCATGCGGGCGTACCTGGCGACGAATTCCACGGACCGAAACGGCCTGCACGTCTATTCGCTCGCCCAGTTCGGACTCGACCCCGCGGTCGAGCGTGCGCGCTACCGCGAGTACTGGGACCGATACCGCACACCCTCGGGTCACTGACCCGTTCGCCATCGGATGGCGACCCCGGCCGTTCTGATCGCTCGACCGACGGTCGTCCTACGGAGGCCCTGCAGAGGCGCGATCTGGCAAGACAGGGAGGGCGAACTCGCGTATCGCTGGCCCGACCCGTAAGGACGCTCCCGACGAAAGTCCGGTTGGCCCCGGGTCGTGAGGCTCAATCTTCGAAGAGGAAAGGAGAACGAGCAATGCGAAGGGTGATTGGCCTGGTGAGTGCCTTTGCGTTGGGTCTCTGCCTGACGACGGCTCGGGCGGCAGAGACACCGGATGGAACGCTCCGGCTGAGCGGCGGGTCGGTGGCCGCTGGCGTGGGTGTGAGTTGGGGAGGTGGCACGCTCACCTACAAGGGCAAGGAGTACCCGATCGAGGTTAAAGGCCTCTCCGTGGGTGACGTGGGCGCGACGAAGATCGAAGCCTCCGGCAGCGTGTACCACCTATCGAAGCTGGAGGACTTCGACGGCAACTACACGGCCGTCGGTGCCGGACTGACCGCGGCCGGGGGAGCCGGTGCCGCCGCGATGAAGAACCAGAATGGCGTCACGGTCGAGCTGGTTTCGACCACACAGGGCGTCAAGGTCGCAGCGGGTGGCGCCGGCGTCTCCATGCGAATCAAGAAGTGAGCCCCATTCCATCGCGAGGGCCCGAGGCGGCTCCGCCCGGGTCCTCTTAACCGCCGCGTCCGGCGGCTCGTCTTTCGCTGTCTGGCAGGAACCAAGACGCACCGAGGCGGAGTCGTCATCCCTGCCACGAGAAGCCGTGTCCAGCAGGGAAGCTCAGCGCAAACGAGGAGGAACGATGCGTAGGATTTGCATGAAGGCCAGTGTGGTCGCGGTCGCGATGTTGTACACATCCCTCGCCTTTGCCGAGAACAGCACCGAGCCGACCGTGAAGCTGAGCGGCGGGTCGACCGCGGTCGGTATCGGTGCGAACTGGGGCGAAGGCATCCTCACCTTCGAGGGATATGAGTACCCGTTCTCGGTCAGGGGACTGACGATCGGCGATGTGGGCGCCCATGGATTCACGGGGTCCGGACGCGTTCACAACCTCAAACGAGCCGAGGACTTCAACGGGAACTACACGGGGCTCGGCGTCGGGCTGACGATCGCCGGTGGCGGATCCGCCGTAACGATGCGAAATCAGAGCGGGGTGACGATCGACCTCCTCATGACCACTCGAGGCCTCAAGGTCGGGCTCGGAGGCGGCGGCATCAGCCTCGAGATTCCCGAGAGCGGGTTCGCGGCCGTTCGAGCCCAGAAAGCAGCCGAAGCGGCCGCGGTGCGTGCGGATGACGCCGCGCGCCGGATAGAGGCCGCCGCCGGGCGTGTCGAAGAAGCGGCCCAGCGCGCCGAAAGAGCGGCAGAGCAGGCGGAGCAAGCCGGAGCGCGACGCCGAGCGCGGATACACGTCGCCCGAAAGGCCTGAGACCGCAGAAGAGGGCAGCGCGAACCCTTTCCGCGTGCTCGACGACGAGACCCGTTACGCAGAGCGGTCAGCCGCGCTCGTTCGGACGTCTCGCACCGCCGAGAGCGGCGGTGTCTGCTCGTCGTGCGGATCGCCCTCGGATACCCACTCCACCAAGAGCGTGTACGCCACCGCCAGCACGACCGGCCCGATGAAGAGCCCGATCACGCCAAAGCTTACGAGGCCGCCGATGACACCCACGAAGATCAGCAAGAGCGGCAGGTCGGCCCCTCGCCTGATCAGCAGCGGTCGCAGGAAGTTGTCGAACGTGCCGCAGAAGACCGCCCAGACGAGGAAGGCGGTACCCCATATCGCGCCGGTGCGCGCATAGACCCAGATCGTCGCAGGGATCAGGACCAGCCCCGGTCCCACTTGGGCAACCGAAAGCATGAACGCCAGCGCGGTGAGGATCGTCGCAAACGGCACGCCGGCGACGGCGAGGCCGATCCCGGTGAAGACGGACTGGAGGATGGCCGTGACGACGACCCCGAGCGCCACGGCCCGGATCGCCCGCGCGGCGAGATGCACCACCTCCTCGACCCGTGAGCCGGCCAGCCGCCGGGCAAACCTCTCCACACCCCGGCTGGCCGTCTCTCCGTTCGCGTACAGGATCGCGACGACGACGACCGTGAGCAAGAAGTGGATCAGCAGCAGGCCGAGGCTGCCGACCTGGCCGACGAACCAGAGGACGACCCCGCGAGCGAACGCCGAGACCGGGGCGGATATTTCTTCCGGGCCGGCGGCCGCCAGCCGTTGCCAGCGCGCCACGAGCCGCGTACCGATCACCGGTAGCTCCGCGATCCACCCAGGCGGCTGGGGCAGGGTGAGCGTCGCCAATGACTCCGACCATGTCGAGATCTGCCTGGCGTTCTCCACGATCGCCGTAACACCGAAGTAGAACGGCACGAGCAGGACGAGCAGCAGCGCGATCGTCATGACGGCGACGGCGGAAGAACGTCTGCCGCCGAGGTGTGCCTGGACCCGCAGGAGCAGGGGCCATGTCGCGACGGCGATCGCGGTTCCCCAGGTCGTCGCCACCAGGAAAGGCCGCACGATGTAGAAGCTGCTGACGATGAGCGCGCCGAGTGCGAGCAGCTGGAAGATCGTCCGTGCGAGATCCTCGGGGCGGTTCGGTTGCATGCTGTCCGGCATCGCCCCGGTCATGCCCGCCGCTGGCCCGCACGGGCTTGCCAGATGACGCCACCCTGCGGGGAGCCGAATCAGGGGGACGTGAGCCTCGCGGACGAGGCCTGATACTCGACGACCGCTTGCTCCAGATTGAAGAACATCCGCTCACGCCCGAGGGTCTCGCCCAGGGCCGACCGCTGGACCATCGACAGCACTCCGGGAGTGAGGCCGACGAGCCAGAGAAGAACGCCGGCCGCACGCTGTCTCTTCTCCGCTTCCGTCAGCATCTTGAGCGCCGTGTACTCGAGATCGAACACGCCGGCGAGGTCGAGCGCCACGACCGTCGGCTTCGCCTCGGCGATCAGCGGCCTCATCTTCTCGCCGACGCGCTCCGCATTCGCGAAGAAAATCCGGCCCTCGGGGCGCAGCAAGAGGAGCCCGGGGAAGGTCTCGTCCTCGAGATGCTCCTGCGACCGAGGGCGGAAGACGTTGGTGCCCCGCTTGCGCCCGAGGACATGGACCGGCGGGTCGGCGACCTGGTGGGCGAGCGCGACGAGCGAGATCACGATCGCGACGAGAATCCCCTGCAGTGTCCCGAGCAGCAGCACGCCCACCAGCGCGGCCAGGGCCCATGCGAACTCCATCCGCCGTGCCCTGCGGATCGTGCGGAACTCCGCCGGTTTGATGAGACCGACCGAATACACCACGACGATGGCGGCGAGGGTGGCTTCGGGCATCAGCCCGATGAAAGGAGCGAGCAGCAGCATCGTCGCCAGCGTCGCGGCCGCCGTGACCAGCCCGGCCAGCTGTGAGCGCGCGCCGGCCAGCCGGTTCACCGCAGTCTGGGTGGTTCCGCCGCCGACCGGCATGGCCCCCAGGAATGCGCCTCCCACGTTCGCGAGGCCGGTCGCGAGCAGCTCCCGGTTCGCCCGCGGCGTGGGCTCGCCGCTCTGGGTGAAGGCGCGCCCGGCAGCAATCGTTTCGGCAAAGCTCATCAGCGCAATGCCCAGGGCCGCCGGCCACAGGCGGACGATCGGCTGAAGCGAGGGGAGGGTGAGGGAGGGCAGTCCCGTCGGGACATGGCCGACCGCTCCGACTCCGTACGCCTGCAAGCCGAGCAGGCTCATGGCGGCGACGCCGATCGCGACCGCGACGAGCGGCGCCGGCGCTCGCGGCGCCGTGCGCTCGAGCGCGACGAGAATCCCCACCACGAGGGCACCCAGAGCCATCGTCGCCATCGAGGCATCCGTGATGCCTTGGGCGATGCCGAGCAGGTTAAGGGAGAAGGAGCTTTTGGGAAAATGAATGCCCAGCAGCTTCGGGACCTGATCCACCACGATGACGAGTCCGATCCCCGCCTTGAATCCGATCAGCACCGGTTCGGAGATGAAGTTCGCCAGGAACCCCAGCCGCAGCACGCCCGCCAGCACGAGGATGAGGCCCACCAGCAGGGCCAGCGTCGCCGAAGCAGCGACGAGTGACGCCGCGTCTCCCGCGGGAGCGACCGCGCCGAGCGCCGCCGCCGTGAGCATGGCGAGCGTCGTCGTCGTGCTCACGCTGAGCGGCCGGGAGGTCCCGACCATCGCGTAGATCAGCATGGGCAGCAGGGCGGTGTAGAGCCCGACCTGCACCGGCAGTCCGGCGATGGTGGCGTACGCCATCGCCTTCGGAATCACCACTGCGGCCGCGGTGAGTCCGGCGACGACGTCGAGCTTCAGCCATTCGCGGCGATAATCGCGGATCCAGTCCGGCACTGGGACGCGCACCGCGGTCGCCAGCTCCGCAAGCCTCAAAATGTCTCGGGGATGAACTTGTACGGGTAATCCGGTTCGCGGTAGCTGTGCGCCTTCTGCCGCTTCGGCAGCTTCACGCCGTCGCGCGCCACCTTTTTATACGGAATCTTGCTCAGCAGGTGCGTGATGACGTTGAGACGGGCGCGCTTCTTGTCATCGGACTTCACCACGTACCACGGCGCCCACGCCGTGTCGGTCGCCTCGAACATCTCGTCCCGCGCCTGCGAATAGTCGTACCACCGGCTGTACGACTCGACGTCCATCGGCGAGAGCTTCCAGATCTTGCGCCCGTCCTCGATGCGCGCCTCGAGCCGGCGGGTCTGCTCCTCCATGCTCACCTCGAGCCAATACTTGAGCAGAATGACGCCGGATTCGATCACCATCTTCTCGAAGGCCGGCGTCAGCTGAAGAAAACGCTTCACCTCTTCCTCGGAACAAAAGCCCATGACACGCTCGACGCCCGCCCGGTTGTACCAACTGCGGTCCCAGATCACGACTTCGCCGGCCGCCGGCAGGTGCGGCAGATACCGCTGCATGTACATCTGGCTCTTCTCACGCTCGCTCGGGGCGGGGAGCGCCACCACACGAAAGGCTCGCGGACTCACCCGGTCCGTGATCGCCTTGATCGTGCCCCCCTTTCCGGCGCCGTCACGACCCTCGAAGACGATGCAGATCTTCACTCCCTTCTTCTTCACCCACTCCTGCACCTCGACGAGCTCGACGTGCAGCTTCGCGAGCCGCTTTTCGTATTCCTTGCGGGTCAACTTGCCCTTGCGTTCGTCCCCGCCCCTCTTCGTCTTCTTGGCGGTGTTGGCCATGGTGGTATCCCCTTTGGCTCACCCGCGGCGCCGCCTCTTGACGCGCAGCTGGGCCAGTGAGCGGGCGAGCGCGCCGTTGACGGTCGCGACTTCCGCATCGGAGATCTTGTCGCGCAGGCGGGCCGCGGCGCGCTGGCGCGCTTCTTCCGCCCTGGCTTCGTCGATGTCCTTGGCGGCGATGGCCATGTCCGTGACGATGGCGACGCGGCCCCCGGTGATCTCGACGAGTCCTTCGCCCACCGCCAGGAAATCGTCGTGACGATCCTTGCGCACCATGATCTCGCCCGGCACGATCCTCGTCAGGAGCGGCACGTGATGTGGGAAAATGCCGATCTGACCCTCGACCGCCGGCAGCGTGACCATGTGCACGTCTTCCGAGTAGACGGTCGCGCCGGGCGTGACAATTTCCAGTTTCAGAGTGTCGGCCATCTCACGTGCTCTGCGCTGTGACTTCCTCGATCCCGCCCTTCATGTAGAAGTTGTCTTCGGGCACGCGGTCGTGTTTCCCCTCCAATATTTCACCGAATCCCCGGACAGTCTCAGCCACCGGAACCTGTTTGCCTTCACGGCCGGTGAACACCTGCCCGACGCTGAACGGCTGGCTCAGAAAGCGCTGTATCTTACGCGCGCGGAACACGGTCAGCTTGTCTTCGGGCGACAGCTCGTCAATGCCCAGAATCGCAATGATGTCCTGCAGGTCCTTGAAGCGTTGCAGCACCTTCTGCACGCCGCGCGCCACGTCGTAGTGCTTCTGGCCGACGATTTCCGGCGCCAGCGCCCTGGAGGTCGAGGCGAGCGGATCGACTGCGGGGTAGATGCCCAGCTCGGCAATCGCCCGCTCGAGGACGATCGTCGCGTCGAGGTGGGCGAACGTGGTGGCCGGCGCCGGATCGGTCAGGTCGTCAGCCGGCACGTAGACCGCCTGAAAGGAGGTGATGGAGCCGTTTTTCGTGGAGGTGATGCGCTCCTGGAGCGTGCCCATCTCGGCGGCGAGCGTCGGCTGATACCCGACCGCGCTGGCCGTCCGGCCGAGGAGGGCGGAGACCTCGGAGCCGGCCTGCGAGAAGCGGAAGATGTTGTCGATGAAGAGCAGCACGTCTTGATGCTTCTCGTCGCGAAAGTACTCGGTGATCGCAAGGCCCGAAAGCGCCACGCGCAGGCGCGCCCCTGGCGGTTCGTTCATCTGGCCGTAGACCAGCGCGATCTTCGACGCGCTCAGGTCCTTCTCGTTGATGACGCCGGCGCGCGTCATTTCGTGGTACAGGTCGTTACCTTCGCGCGTGCGCTCGCCGACGCCGGCGAAGACCGACACACCGCCGTGCAGCTTGGCGATGTTGTTGATCAGCTCCATGATGACGACGGTCTTCCCGACGCCGGCCCCACCGAACGCGCCGACCTTGCCGCCTTTCAGGAAGGGACAGATCAGATCGATCACCTTGATGCCCGTGGAGAGCACCTGCGGGGAGGTCGACTGGTCCGCCAGCGGCGGGGGCGGGCGGTGGATCGGATAGTACTTCTCTGCCTCGACCGGCCCGCGTTCGTCGACCGGGGAGCCGGTCACGTCGAACACGCGACCCAGGACCCCGTCGCCGACCGGCACGCGGATTGGCGCCCCGCTGTCCTTGACCTCGTATCCGCGCTTGAGGCCCTCCGTACCGGACATGGAGATGCTTCGAACACGCCGGTCGCCGAGGTGCTGCTGCACCTCGAGCGTCACCGTCGCCGGGTGGTTCTGGACCGTATACTCGACCGACAACGCGCTGTAGATCGCGGGCAGTGCTTCGGGGAACTCGACGTCCACCACCGGCCCGACGACCTGAACGATCTTTCCCGTGTTCATGCGTCCGCCTCCCGGCTCACTCTGCCTGGCCGCCGACGATTTCCAGCAGCTCTTGGGTGATGTGCCCCTGGCGCAGCTTGTTGTACTCGAGGGTCAGGTGCTTGATCATGCCGTCGGCGTTGTCGGTGGCGTTTTTCATCGACACCATGCGTGCGCTCTGTTCGCTGGCCTTCGCATTCAGCAGCACGAGGTGGATGAAGATGTTGAGATAGTGCCCGAGCAGATAGCCGATGATGTCTTCGGCACTGGGTTCGAACACGAACTCGGTGGTGTCGCTCGCGGCTTCCGCTGGTGGTGCTCCTGGGATCTCCACCCCTGTGATGTCGCCGATCGGGAGAAATTCGAGGTCGACGGCCTGTTGGGTGAGCGTGTTGACGAATCGGGTGGCGACCACGTTGACCGCGTCGACTTCGCCCTTGAGGAAGAGGTCGCGAGCCAGGGCGGCAATCGCCCTGGATTCGGCGATATGGGGCGTGTCACCGTAGGGAAAGTCGGCGACGAGCTGGCGACCGCTACGCGCAACGAACTGCGCGGCCTTGCGTCCGGCCGTGATGAACACCGTTGCATGCGGATCATACTGTCCTGCGAGGCGAAACAGGTTGCTGTTGAGCGCGCCGCACAAGCCCTTGTCGGACGCGACCAGCACGATCGCCCGTTTGCGGACTTCTCGTACGGCGAGCAGGGGGTGACTGAACTCGATCGGCCGTGTGGTCGCCTTGCGCTGGATGCGGTAGAGCAACCGTACGAACGGGCGCACCTCGATCGCCGCCTGCTGGGCTTTCCGCATCTTCGAGGCGGCAACCATCTGCATGGCCCTGGTGATCTGCGCCGTGCTGCTGATCGATCTGATGCGCCGACGAAGTTCACGAGCGCTCGCCATGGGTCATGTCCAGATCTGCTTGAACTGATCGACAGCGGCCTTCAGCTCCACCGTCAGCGCCTCGCTGAGCGCCTTCTCCTTCGCGATCTTTCCGAGCAGCTCGGCCTTCGATGTGGTCAGGTACTCGGTCAACCGGGCCTGGTAGTCCTTGAGGCGGTCTACGGCGATCGCGTCCGTGTACCCGTTCTGAACGGCCCAGAGCAGGGCGACCTGGACCTCGACCGGAATCGGGCTGTGCTGGGGCTGGTTGAACAGCTCGATGATGCGCTTGCCGCGGTCGATTTTTGCCTGCGTCGTCGCGTCCAGCTCGGAGCCGAATTGCGCGAACGCCGCGAGCTCTCGGAACTGCGCGAGCTCGCCCTTGAGACGGCCCGCGACCTGCTTCATGGCCTTGAGCTGCGCCTCGGAACCGACGCGCGATACGGAAATACCGACCGAGATCGCTGGACGCGTGCCCTGATAGAACAGGTCCGTTTCCAGGAAGATCTGCCCGTCGGTGATCGAGATGACGTTGGTGGGGATGTACGCCGACACGTCGCCGGCCTGCGTTTCGATGATGGGGAGGGCCGTGAGCGAACCGTTGCCGTACTTCTCCCCGACGCGGGCGGCACGCTCCAGCAAGCGGCTATGGAGGTAGAACACGTCGCCCGGATATGCTTCGCGACCGGACGGCCGCTTCAGCACCAGGGACACCTGGCGGTATGCCACCGCGTGCTTGGACAGGTCGTCATAGACGATGAGTGCATCCATGCCGTTGTCCATGAACCATTCGCCCATGGCCGCCCCTGCAAACGGCGCCAGATATTGACTGGTGGCGGAATCGGCGGCGGGCGCCGCGAGGATGATGGTGTAGGGCATCGCGCCGGCTTCCTCGAGGACCGAGATGAGCCGCGCGATCGTCGATTGCTTCTGGCCGATGGCGACGTAGATGCAGTAGAGGGGACGATAGTCCTTGTCGGCCGCGGCTTCCGCCGCGCTGTTCAGGCGGGCCTGGCTGATGATCGTATCGATGCAGATCGTCGTCTTGCCGGTCGAGCGGTCGCCGATGATCAGCTCGCGCTGACCCCGACCTATAGGAATCATCGCGTCGATTGCCATGATGCCGGTCTGGACGGGCTGGCTGATCGGACGGCGCCGCATGATGCCCGGAGCGATCTTCTCGACCGGATAGGCGACGTCGCTCGCGATCGGTCCCTTCCCGTCCAGCGGCTCCCCGAGCATGTTCACGACCCGGCCCAGCAGCCCCTTGCCGACCGGCACCTGGA
>WNFW01001049.1_pt1 | contig 32181 bp, 27 predicted proteins | sample 5400131 | NCBI WGS metagenome assembly WNFW01 (sample SAMN13153362, study PRJNA577476) | soil metagenome | isolation source: 20 cm soil or saprolite under grassland replicate 1 | place: USA:California | collected 2016-06-15 | reverse complement strand
GAAACCTCGAGCAAAGAAGCGGCCGGGCGGCGCGCTATGTGCCAAGCCTGTCCGGCGATCTCGACACCATGCGATCCCAGATCGCGGCCGCGAAGGACGTCGGCGTCGATACGGTCATGGTCGCGCCGATGATCGCAGGGGTTTCCAATTTTCATCGGCTCATATGCGAGAATCCGACCGTCGCTTTCATTGCCCATCCCACCCTGGCCGGGACGACGCGGATTGCTCCTCCGCTGCTGCTCGGCAAGCTGTTCCGCATCCTGGGAGCCGACGCGGTCATCTTCCCGAACTATGGCGGACGCTTCGGCTACTCCCCAGATATCTGCCGGGCCCTCGCGCGTGCGGCCTTGGACGAGTGCGACGGCTTGCGCCCCGCCGTGCCGGTGCCGGCCGGCGGCATGCGCACCGATCGCGTGGCCGAGATGCTTGATTTCTATGGGGCCGACGTGATGCTGCTGATCGGCGGGGCGCTGCTCGAGGCACGCGAGCATTTGCGCGAAGCGACCACGGCCTTCGTCGCAGCGGTCCACCGACATGCCTACGGATGATGTCATGGCCACCCGCAACACGACGCTTCACCGTGAGGCCAAAGGTTTCCGCTGGGACGGCGTGGAAGAGCTTCCGTACAAGGAAGACGATCGCGCGCTGTTCAAGTCGGTCACCCGGCAAGTGCTGTTCGCCGATCCAAAGCTCTATGGGGAGTTGCGGTATTTCGAGGTGGCGCCCGGCGGCTACTCCACGCTCGAACGGCATCAACATATGCATGCGGTCATGATCCTGCGCGGACGCGGTCATTGCCTGGTTGGCGAGGAGGTGAGAGCGGTCGAGACGCGCGATCTCGTCACCATGCCGGCAATGACCTGGCATCAGTTCCGCGCTACCAGGGGCGAGCCGCTCGGCTTTCTCTGCATGGTGAACGCCACGCGCGACAAGCCGCAGTTACCCTCGGCGCAGGATCTCGCCAAGCTGGAGCGCGATGCGCGGATTGCCGCCTTCCTGCGCAACGAGCCGATTTAGAACGTGTCGACGTAAACAGTGGCTTGAGCGCTCACGCGTGACACCTTCTCCTACAGTCAGGCTCGGCGTCGACATCGGCGGCACGTTTACCGATGTCGCGCTGGAAGTGGGGGAGCGGCGATTCACCGCGAAGATCCTAACCACCCCGCAGGCGCCGGAGGAGGGTGTGCTCGCCGCTTTGCGCTCGGTCACTGCGAAGGCCGGCGTCGAGGCGGGCCAGGTAGCCCTGATCGTTCATGGGACGACGCTCGCGACCAACGCGCTGATCGAGCGCAAGGGCGCCAGAACTGCCCTTCTCACGACCGAGGGCTTCCGTGACGTGCTCGAGATCCGTCACGAAAATCGCTTCGAACAGTACGATATCAATATGGATCTGCCGCCGCCGCTCGTTCCCCGACGGTTGCGCCTGCCGATCCGCGAGCGGATTGATACCCACGGCGAGGTGCTCCTCCCACTCGATGAACTGAGCGTTGCTCGCGCGATCGAGGCGGTCGCTGCAAACCACGTCGAGGCCGTGGCAGTCGGATTCCTGCACAGCTTCACCAATCCAGATCACGAGCACCGCGTCGGTGAGGCAGTTGCCCGGCGCTTGCCCAATGTATCAGTGACGCTGTCCTGCGAAGTATCGCCGGAGATGCGGGAATACGAGCGCTTCTCCACCGCCTGCGCAAACGCGTATCTCCAGCCTTTGATCGGCCGGTATGTTGCGAAGCTCGAGCACGAGTTAGTGCGTGCGGGCTTTCACTGCCCCTTGCTCCTGATGACCTCGGGCGGGGGAATCACGACCACTGAGACTGCGATCCGCTTTCCCGTGCGGCTGGTCGAATCCGGCCCGGCAGGCGGCGCGATATTCGCCGCTTGCATCGCGCGTCAACATGGGCGCGATCAGGTTGTGTCTTTCGACATGGGCGGGACGACCGCTAAGATCTGCCTCATCGACAAGGCGCAGCCGCAGACCGCGCGTGCCTTCGAAGTGGCCCGGATTTATCGCTTTCTCAAGGGTAGCGGGCTGCCGCTGCGCATTCCGGTGATCGAAATGGTGGAGATCGGCGCAGGCGGTGGCTCGATCGCGCGTATTGATACGCTCGGACGCATCGTTGTCGGTCCCGACAGCGCTGGCTCGGAGCCGGGACCGGTGTGCTACGGCCGTGGCGGCAAAGAACCGACCGTGACGGATGCGGATGCGGCTCTCGGGCGCATCGATCCGACGACGTTCTCGGGCGGCAAAATGCCTCTCGACGTTGCTGCGGCCCAGCGCACGCTCGCTGAGCGCATCGGTGCTCCCCTAAAACTCGCAACCGAACATGCAGCACTCGGCGTCAGCGAGATTGTGGACGAGAACATGGCGAATGCGGCGCGTGTGCATGCCATCGAGAGCGGAAAAGATCTTCAGCCGCGCACACTCATCGCCTTCGGCGGGGCCGCTCCGCTGCACGCCGCGCGCCTCGCGGAAAAGCTCGGCATCAGCCGAGTGCTTGTTCCGGTCAACGCCGGCGTTGGTTCGGCGATCGGGCTGCTGCGCGCCCCCATCGCCTACGAGGTGGTTCGCGGCCAACTGATGCGTCTTGGCAGCTTCGAGCCTGGCTTGGCCAATCGCCTGCTCGCAGGCATGCGCGCTGAAGCCGAGGCAATCGTGCGGCGCGCGGCGCCCGCCGCCAATTTTGCCGAGCATCGCTCGGCGTTCATGCGCTACCGGGGTCAGGGCCACGAGATCGCCGTCGAGCTTCCGGTGCGGGACTTTACTGCTGCCGATCGATCGGCGATCAGGGAGCTGTTCGAGGCGGCCTATCGCCGGCTCTACAGTCGAGCAATTCCAGGCGTCGAGATCGAGATACTGAGCTGGGTCGTCTCCGTGAGCGCGCCATCGGAAGGCCATCTCGGCGCGCCGGCCCTCGAAGCGCCGAGCGAGCCAAAACCGCGTTCGCGGCGACCGATCTTCGACCCGGCGACCGGCGAGTTCCGGGAGGCGGACATCTATTGGCGGGGCGATCTTGCGCCTGGAGCGCGTATCAGCGGCCCGGCCGTCATCGCAGAAGACGAGACCTCGACTGTCGTCAGTCCAGGCTTCGACGCCAGCATCGACCGGTTCGGCTATATTGAGCTCATCCGCAACGAGGCTTGATCATGGTCGCTCGCCCCAACGCCGCGCTCGCGCAGATCCACACCCAAATCATGTGGAGCCGGCTCATTGCCGTGGTGGAAGAGCAGGCGCAGACCATGCTGCGGACTGCGTTCAGCACTTCCGTGCGCGAGGCGGGCGATCTTTCGGCCGGCGTGTTCGACCGCCACAGCCGCATGCTAGCGCAAGCGGTCACCGGCACGCCGGGGCACGTGAATTCGATGGCGAACGCGGTGCGACATTTTCTCGATGTCTATCCGCTCGCGACAATGAAACCCGGCGACCATTACATCACCAACGACCCCTGGCTCACCTCGGGCCATCTCCACGACATCACGGTGGTGACACCAAGCTTCTATCGTGGCGAAGCCGTCGGGCTGTTCGCCAACACGATCCATGTGGTCGACATAGGGGGGCTGGGGATGGGCCCGGACGGACGGCAGGTCTTTGAGGAGGGCCTGTCCATTCCGATCATGCCGCTCGCCCGCGAGGGGCGCATGAATGATGACTTGTTGCGCCTGGTACGCGCCAATGTACGCGAGCCTCTGCAGGTGGAGGGCGACATCTACGCGACCGCGGCGTGCAACGACGAGGGCAGTCGTCGGCTGGTCGAGATGATGGACGAGTTCGAAATCGCCAATCTTGACCGGCTCGGTGAGACGATCATCGAAGCCTCGCGCGAGGCGACGCTCGGCCGTATCCGTGCTTTGCCGAAGGGCACCTATCGCAACAGCATGACCATGGACGGCTATAACAAGCCGCTCGTCCTCAATGCAGCCTTGACCATTTCCAATGACGGCATCCACGTCGATTTCGCCGGCACATCGCCGGCGTCGTCGCACGGGATCAATGTCGTGTACAATTATTGCCTCGCCTACACCGCGTTCGGCGTCAAATGCCTGGTGGCGCCCGAGGTACCGAACAATGCGGGGTCTCTCGCCCCGATCAGCGTCAGCGCGCCCGAAGGCTGCGTCCTCAATGTGAAGCGTCCGTGGCCGGTCGCGGCGCGCCATACGGTCGGGCAGATGCTGCCTGACGTCGTGTTCGGCTGTCTGCAGCAGGTGATGCCCGTGCCGGCCGAAGGCGCCTCTTCGCTATGGAACCCGCAGATATTCGGCGGCGGCTCGCTGGTCGACGAAGTCGAAGAGGGGACGGACGCGAACGCGCTGCCGGAATTCAGCACCGTGATCTTCCACTGCGGTGGGGCCGGGGCACGGCCCACCAAGGATGGGCTCAGCGCAACCGCTTTCCCGTCGGGCGTGCGCACCATTCCAGTGGAAGCGACCGAGAGCGTGGCTCCCGTGGTGTTCTATCGCCGTGAATTCCGGGAGCGCTCCGGCGGTGCGGGCAAACTCCGCGGCGGGCTCGGCCAGGTGATCGAGCTCGGCGGGGCCGGCGCCGCGCCGGTCGCGCTGTTGTGCAACTTCGAGCGCGTGCACAACCCTGCGCGCGGGCGTCAGGGCGGCCGTTCTGGCGCGGCGGGGGCGGTGGCGCTGCGCTCCGGCCGGCCCATCCGCCCCAAAGGACGACAGACGGTGCCCCCGCGCGATGCGATCCGTCTCGAGTTGCCGGGCGGCGGCGGCGTCGGCGATCCGCGCACGCGCGACCCGCACCGCGTCCTCGAGGACGTGCTCGACGGCTTCATCACCGCGGAGGATGCGGAACGCGACTATGCCGTGGTCATCGATGCGGAAGGACGGCTCGATCTCGCCGCCACCGCGCGCCTGAGAAAGGGCAATGCTTCGGCAGACACGGTCTAGTTGTCGAACCTGCCGCGGTCGTGCGGCGCCAAAAAGTCGAGTTGTGGCCCGAGCGGCACGATGCCGGTTGGGTTCACGTGGCGCTGGCTGCCGTAATAGTGCCGTTTGATCTGATCCATATTCACCGTCCCGGCGATGCCGTCCTGCTGGTAGAGATCGCGCAGGTAATTGGAGAGATTGGGATAGTCGACGATGCGGCGCAGGTTGCATTTGAAGTGGCTGTAATAGACCGCGTCGAAGCGAACCAGCGTGGTGAACAGCCGCCAGTCTGCCTCCGTGATGTCTTTGCCGACGAGGTAGCGTTGGCGCGAGAGCCGCCGCTCGATCTCGTCGAGCGCGCCGAATACCGCGCGGAACGCCTCCTCGTAGGCTTCCTGCGAGGTGGCGAAGCCGGCCCGATAGACGCCGTTGTTCACGTTCTCGTAAACGAGCGCGTTGACGCGGTCGATCTCTTCGCGCAGCGCTGACGGATAATAGTCAGTGTGCACGTTGGTGAAGCGCCTGAAAGCGCCGTTGAGCATCCGGATGATCTCGGCCGATTCGTTGTTGACGATGGTGCGCCGCTCTTTGTCCCACAGCACCGGCACGCTCACGCGACCGGTGTAGCGTCGATCGGCGCGGAGATAGACTTCATAAAGCTCGCTGGTGCCGTTCACGGTATCGGGAGTGGTGCCCGGGGTTGTGCCGAAGCGCCAACCGTGCGGTCCATAGAGCGGCTCGACGACCGACATCGAGACCGTATCCTCGAGCCGCTTGAGCATGCGCATGATCACCGTGCGATGCGCCCAAGGGCAGGGAAGCGCCACGTAAAGATGATAGCGGTCGCGCGCGGCTGCAAAACCGCTTTCGCCGGTCGGGCCCGCGCTGCCGTCCTGCGTCACCCAATTGCGAAAACGCGTGGTCGGGCGCTTGAAGCGTCCATCCGGCGTGCGCTCGCTGTGTTGCTCCTCGCGCCAAACTCCATCGACTAAAAAGCCCATGGCCGAGCTCTCCATTCCCGAGATAACCGTCTACTTAATCACTCGCGCGCGAGCTTTCAGCTCTTTCGGCAGTGGCGACCCGTTTCCTGCCGGACAATGGACCTCGCCGTCGACAAATGCTAAGCGCGCGGCTTGAGCAGATGACGGACCTGTCCCTCACGATCCTGCCGGAAACGGCCGACGATGCGCTGCCCATCGAGCGCTTGCACGAGCGCACGTTCGGCCCTGGTCGCTATGCCAAGTCGGCGTACCGGCTGCGCGAGCGCATGGGGCATCAACTCGATCTGTCGTTCACCGCGCGCATCGGCACGCTGCTGATCGGCTCGGTGCGTCTGTCGCCGATTTGCATCGGCCAGGCCAAGGCGCTGCTGCTCGGGCCGCTTGCCGTCGAGCCGGCCTTTCGCGAGCGCGGCGTCGGCTATGCGCTGATCGAGCGGGCGCTCGCGCAAGCGAAGGCCAATGGTCACCGGCTGGTCCTCTTGGTCGGCGACGAGCCGTACTACGGCAAGAGCGGCTTCAAAGTCATTCCCAAGGGCCGCGCGACGATGCCCGGTCCGGTCGATTCGGCGCGGCTCCTCGTCTGCGAGCTTGCCGACGGCGCGCTCGACGGCGTGTCGGGACCGATCCGGCCGGATTGGAGCGCGGCCTGAGATGGCTCCAACTCCTGCAACCCGTTACGTCAAGAGCGACGATGTTCACGTCGCCTATCAGGTGCTCGGGGAAGGTCCGATCGATCTGCTTTGGGTTCCTGGCTTCGCCTCGAACGTCGAGGCGGCATGGCAATTACCGGAAATGGCCGCCTTTACGCGGCGGCTGGCCTCGTTCTGCCGTCTTATCGTCTTCGACAAGCGCGGAACCGGAATGTCGGATCGGGGCTCGCAAATCTTCACGCTCGAGCAGCGTATGCACGATGTGCAGGCCATTTTGGATGAGATCGGTTCGGAGCGCGCGGCACTGTTCGGCGTTTCCGAGGGTGGGCCCATGTCCATACTATATGCCGCCACCTATCCCGAACGCACTTCGTCGCTGATTCTGTATGGCGCCTACGCAAAGCGCAGTTGGGCGCCGGATTACCCGTTCGGATGGAAAGACGAACAATGGGATCGTGTCCTTGCAAACATGGAGCAAAATTGGGGAACATCCCAGGAGATAAGCATTTCAACCAGGGCTCCGAGTCTTATGGGCAAGCCGGGCGCTACTGAACAAATGGCTTCCTATTTCCGCGCCGCGGCAAGCCCAGGCGCGGCAATCGCAATTATGAAGATGAATCGCGAGATCGATGTGCGCAATATTTTGCCTGCGATCCGCACTCCCACGATGATACTGCATCGGATTTCGGATCGCGTCAGCGAGATAGGGCACGCGCGCTATATGGCTGAGCATATCCCCGATGCGAAGCTCGTCGAACTTCCCGGCATCGATCATGCATGTTGGACCGCTGGCAGCGATACCATCCTCGATCATATCGAACAGTTTTTGACGGGCCGACGTCAAACGGGTCAGCCGGACCGCGTGCTCGCAACGGTACTGTTTGCCGACATCGCGGGGTCGACGGAACGCGCGGCAAAGCTTGGCGATACGCGATGGCGTGAGCTGCTCGATAACTTTTACCTGAATGTGCGTGACGTGCTCAAAGCGCATCGGGGTCGGGAGATAAAAACCTTGGGTGATGGTTTTCTCGCCACCTTCGACGGACCCGCGAGGGCCGTACGCTGCGCTGGCGCAATCCGCGACGCCGTGCGTTCGCTCGGGCTTGAGGTGCGCTGCGGTTTGCATACTGGCGAATGCGAGATTGTGGGCGCCGATCTCGCGGGAATCGCGGTGCATATCGGTGCTCGTGTGGCCGCGCTTGCTGCGCCGGGCGAAGTCCTGGTCTCGCAGACAGTGCGGGATCTCGTGGCTGGCTCTGGGCTTACCTTTGAGGCGCGCGGGGCGCACATGCTCAAAGGCGTGCCCAGCGAATGGCACTTGTTCCGCGCTGCTGTTGAGTGAGTGCCTGGTAAGCTCGGTCGCGGCCGCCACAGACCAGCCCTTCCTAAGGTCCTATGAGCACTTCGTGAGCTGCATCGTCGACCGCGCGGCAATCACAACGCAACCCCGGCCGCCAGTAGCTCGTCGATCCCTGTTTACGGCAGCGCCTTGAGGTGGCGGATCGGCCGGCCGGGCGTGAGCGCCGCCGCCGCCGCGACGATGGCATTGGCGTCGATGCCGTAGTGCCTATAGAGATCCGGGATTGAGCCGGTCTGTCCGAAATGCTCGACGCCGAGCGCGCGCACGCGATGGCCGTGCACAGCGCCGAGCCAGGCCAGCGTCGCCGGATGCCCGTCGATGACTGTCACGATCCCGCAATGGGACGGCACGTCGGCCAACAGCTTTTCGATATGCGATCGGGCGTGGACGAGGCCGCGCTCTCGCGCCCGCTGTGCCGCGGTCCAGCCGGCGTTGAGCCGGTCGGCCGAGGTGACGGCGAGCAGCCCCACGTCGCGGCGGTCCTCGGCCATCAGCCCGACCGCCTGGATTGCCTCCGGCACAACCGCGCCCGTGTAGGCGACCACGACCTGGCAATTCGGACCGGGCGGGCGCTGCCAATAGGCGCCGTCGACGATCGCCTGCCGCAGCTCCGGCGTCATCGCGCGCTTGATTTGCTCGATCGGCCGCGTCGACAAACGCAAATAGACCGAGCCGCCGGTTTCGTCGCGCAGCCAGTTGCGCTCGGAGCTTTCTTTCTCGGCATCGCGCTGGATGTAGTCGAAAGCAAACGCGAGAATAACCGCCAGCTCGTCGACGAATGCCGGCTCGAAGGCTGCGAGCCCATCCTGGGCGAGCCCGATCAGCGGCGTTGCGATCGACTGGTGCGCGCCGCCTTCGGGCGCCAGCGTGATGCCCGAGGGCGTCGCCGCCAGAACGAAGCGGGCATTCTGATAGCAGGCGTAGTTGAGCGCATCGAGCCCGCGCTGAATGAACGGGTCGTAGAGCGTGCCGATCGGGATCAGCCGCTCGCCGTTTATCGCGTGTGAGAGCCCGAGCGCGGAGAGCAGAATGAACAGATTCATCTCGGCGATGCCGAGCTCGATGTGCTGGCCCTTGGGCGAAAAATCCCAATTGAACGTCGAGGGAATGCGTTCACTCCGAAACGTGTCGGCGAGCGCCTCGCGGGCAAACAGTCCGCGCCGATTGACCCAGGCGCCGAGATTGGTCGAGACGGTGACGTCAGGCGACGTGGTGACGATACGCTCCGCAATTGGGTTTTTCCCGCGGCCGAGTTCGTTGAGCAGTGCGCCGAAACCCGCCTGCGTCGACATCACCGGCTGGATCGTCACAGTCAAATCCGCCGGCGCCTCGATGCGCGCGGCTCGGTGCCGACGGCTGCCGGCCGCGAACGGTACGCGGTCGAGAAATTGCTGCAGCTCGTTTTGCGCGAGGCTGAGCCCTTCGAACTTGTCCCATTCATGCCCGGGGCGAATGTTCATCGCCGCGCGCAAGCTTTCCGCCTGCGCCGGCGTCATCAGGCCTGCGTGATTATCCTTGTGGCCGGCGAACGGCAGCCCGAAGCCTTTGATGGTGTAGCAGATAAAGCAGATCGGCCGCTCGTGATCGACCTTGCCGAACGCCTCAATCAACGACGGCAGGTCGTGGCCCGCGAGATTTGTCATCAGGCGCGCGAGCTCCGCGTCGGAGCGCGCCTCGATCAGCCGCGTGACGTGCCCTTGATCGCCGATCTCATCGAGAAGGCGCCTGCGCCAGGCGGCGCCGCCCTGGAAGACGAGCGCGGAGTAGAGCTGGTTGGGGCAGTTATCGATCCACTGGCGCAGACGCTCGCCACCCGGTTCGCGGAATGCTTGCTGTAATAGCGAGCCGTATTTGAGGATGACGACGTCCCAGCCGAAGGCTTGAAACAGCGCCTCGTAGCGCGCCCACAAACCCTCGCGGATCACCGCATCCAGGCTCTGGCGGTTGTAGTCGATGATCCACCAGCAATTGCGCAGACCTTGCTTCCAGCCCTCGAGGATGGCCTCGAAGATATTGCCTTCGTCGAGTTCGGCGTCGCCGACGAGGGCGATCATGCGGCCCTCGGGCCGCTCTAACCCCCAGCCGTGCGCCCGCACATAATCCTGCACGAGTGAAGAGAACAGCGTCTGCGCGACGCCGAGCCCGACAGAACCCGTTGAGAAATCGACGTCGTCCGTATCCTTGCTGCGCGAGGGATAGCTCTGCGCGCCTTTGTATCCACGAAAGTCCTCGAGCTTCTGCCGGGTCTGCCGGTCGAGCAGATATTCGATCGCGTGATAGATCGGGCTTGCGTGCGGCTTGACTGCGACCCGGTCTTGCGGGCGCAGCGCGTGGAAATAGAGCGCGGTCATGATGGTGGCGAGCGAGGCCGACGAGGCCTGGTGTCCGCCGACCTTCACGCCATCGACGTTCTCGCGCAGATGGTTGGCGTGGTGAATAGTCCAGCTCGCGAGCCACAGCACCTTTTTCTCGAGCTCGTGCAGGATCGCAAGCTCGCGCGCGCTGGGGTTTTTCTTGCCGCCTTTGGTCATGGGCGCAGCATTATAGCGCCTTGCGGCCCAGCAAAGGCAGCGGCATAGCCCGCATGAGCCATAAGGGCGTTTACGCGTCCATAGCCTGTCGAAGACGGGCGTGGACGCCCTTAAGGACGCGCTTTGGCGAAATGCGGGAGAGCTTCGCCGCTACCGCCCTGGATTTCGCTGCGCTCAATACGGCTACACCTTCGCTGATTGAGCTGCGGCGCGACTTCAGTCTACGGCGCGAGCAACACCTGGCGGCAGGCGGCGGGTAGGTCAGCCATCCGCGGCCCCGGCTTGGGCTTGGACGGCGGCGAGGGCTTGGGGTGCAAGATCGCCTCGGTGAACCAATGGTCGAGCTCCGCGCCGCAGCCGTCGTCCGCCGGCCGCGGCGGCTGGGGCGTGCACTCCGGGCTGTCGGACGGGCAATTGATCCGCACGTGGAAGTGAAAGTCGTGTCCCCACCACGGCTGCACCTTGCCAAGCCAATGGCGGTCATTGCCGGCGTCACGGCACAGTGCTTTCTTGATCGCCGCATTTACGAAGATGCGGGCGACCTGGGGGTCCTTCGCCGCGGCCTTGATTAAGTTCACGTGCGCGGGGGTCCACACTTGCGGGTCGACGTCTTTGCGGTCCTCGGCGACGACCATGGTCGCCGACATTTGTTCCCGCTCCTCGCGACTGAGCTGGCGATCGGGCATCGGCGTGAGCCAAATGTCGGCGTCGAGCCCGACCTGATGGCTCGCATGGCCGGTGAGCATCGGCCCGCCGCGCGGCTGCGAGATGTCGCCGACGAGTAGCCCGTGCCAGCCGGTCTTCGGCGCCTGCGCTGAAAGCCGCTCGAGGAATTCGATCAGTTTCGGGTGGCCCCAATTGCGGTTGCGCGAAAGCCGCATCACCTGCCACGTGGGCCCGTTGATCGGCAGCGCCACCGCGCCAGCGAGGCAGCCCTTGGAATAAAAGCCGATGGTGCGCGCTTGCAGAGGCGCGGGCGCAGTTTTGCGCCCGAACAGCTCCTTGGCCGGAGTTGCAGGGTCATCGGACTTGGCGAGCGGCGGCAGCGGCTGGGGATTGAGCGTGCCCTTATCCTGCGCGGTTGCACTCGAGGGCGCGAGCAAGGCCGCCAGCGCCAATGCAGCGCCGCACGCTGCGATCCCGCGCGCCAATGCGCCGCTCGGCGCCGTCATTGTCGTCATGCTTGCGTCCCGATCGAGAATCCTGCCGCCCCTCGGAGCCTACGCTGACTCGAGTCCACGCCGGGCTCCAGGCCGGGTACCCCGCGCGATTCGTCCCGTCAAGCGGAATGCGATTTGAGACGATCTGCATCCTCAGCACGCAGGTGACGAATTACCATCATCCCGCACGCTTGAGGCGCGCGGCAACGGCCTGCGCGCGCCGCCGATAAGCATCAGCGAGGCGTTCGGCACGATTGCGAAAAAGGTCGCCACCGGTCATCGCGAGCAAGCGCTCTTCGGTCGCCGAATGTGGCTCGATGGTGCCGTCGCCGAGTATATGACCAATGGCGAGTCCTCGTTCGGCGAACGCCCGGCCGATCAGCAGAGAGCGATGGCAGTCGAGCGGCTCGCGCTCGGCACACAGAAGGCAGACGCGGTGGCGCGCGCTCTCATTCACGACTTGCGCGAGGCCGGCCGCAAATTCCGGCTGCGCGGCCATGGCCTCGTAGTCGGCGACACCATCGCGGTAGAGGCGCACATCGCGCGGGCGGCCCCCAAGCGCGTCACCGAGGAGCATATAGACGATGCCTGCGTCGGCGAGCCGCTGCGCCAGCGCCTTGCTCGAGAACCAGGGACACCATCGCGAAAACGGGATCGAACGCACATCGGCGATGGCGCTCACGCCCGCACTCTTTAGCAAAGCCATAAAACGATCGGCCGCGAGATTGGAGTGGCCGATGGTCAAGAGATCGCAGGAGGGAATCATTTTCGATGGGCGCTCGCGCGCCTCAGCGCGGCGCCAAATCGGCGACGAGGTCGTGCACGGCGCTGGTGAGCCCCTCGAACATGGGAAAGTTGAGCCGATTGACCGCGACGAAAACGCCGACCCCACGCGTCGGCGCCAGCACCACGTACGTCATGAAACCGGCGATGCCGCCGCTCTTTGTCAGGATCACCGGGCGCTTCTCCCTGGCCATCGAGATGATCCACCCCAATCCAAGCCCGTCCATCTTCTCGCCGCCGACGCCGACCGCGGCTTTGAGTCCGTCATGCCAGCGATAAGGGGCGTGGTCGATCATGCGCACCTCGGCGCCGGCGGCGTCGTCGACGGCGAGGTGCCAGCGCATCCATTTGACCATGTCGTCGCCGGTGGTGAAGACGTTGCCGGAAGGATCCATCGCCGTCGGCGTTTCCCACAACGGCGCCTCTTTGCCGTCGAGATCGAGGCCGGTCATGGCGCGCGGCGTCTGCGCCGGGGAAAGTTTTGTCGCCGTGTCAAGCATTCCCAGTGGGCTGGCCACGCGCTCGCCCAGCAGCGCCGCGTAGGACTTGCCGCCGGCTTTGGCGAGCGCCTCGCCGAGCAGGCCGAAGCCGAGATTGGAGTACATCGCGCCGGAGCCCGGCGCATAGGGTAGTGTTGCCTGCGCGAGCCAGCGCCAATAGGCATCAGCTTGAAAGTGTGCGAACGGATTCTCCCCCGGCTTCGCATCCGGCACATCCGGCAGCTCGCGCGGCAGCCCGGCGGTGTAGGTCGCAAGATCGAGCAACGTGATCTCGCGCCCGGCGTATGTCGGCACTGTCGCGCCGGCTGGCGCGTATTTGGCAAGCGGATGCACGAGCTTCACGGTGCCGTCGGCCGCCATGCTTGCGAGCACATGACCTGCCATGACCTTGGCGATCGAGCCCATGCGGAGAATGGAGCGGCCATCGGGCTCGACCTTGCTTCCCGGGCGCGTCTCTCCGAAGCCGAGCACGACGGAGTCATCCCCGCGCACCACGGCCAGCACGAGACCGGGGGCGCCGGAGCTGAGCCACATCACCGCGCCGCTCATGGAGGCCGCGTCTTTGAGAACGAGATCGTCGGCGCGCGCCGTCGCCGGGCCGCCGATAAGAAGAATCGCAAGGAGCGCGGTTAGGCTGTTCGCTCTCGGGGCCATTGGGACTCGCTGGTCAGGGAAGTCTGTCGCAGGCTGCTTTGCCATCGACGAACACTTATGGCCAGCGCAAAATGCGGACCTGACCAGGAGCGTCACTTCGTGACTTGGCCTCGAATCTCGCCCGGCCTGTTCGCCTCGGTATGGATGTTGAAATACCATTTTCCGGCGAGAAGATCGCTAGCCTGCGCGTCAGTCAGCGTGGCGGTTCCTTTGATTGGGCTTGCGACGCTGCCCTGAACTGGAACGACGACGCCGGCAGTCTTGTCCGGATCAGCGGGCCCGTGAAAATGGGCCGCGGTGGCGTTGCCCGTCAATCCGGAATAGGTGACCGTATACGTCAGCTGCTTGGTCGCGGTGTCGTAGGTTGCCTGCAAGTTTCCGGTGCCATTGCTGTTGGTCGGCGGTACCGATTGCGAGGCGTTCAGGCTGCCTTTGAGGTTGACGGTTTCCGCAAACGCTGTGGGCGTGCTGATCCCAAGCGTCGTCAGCACGAGCACACCAAGGCCGATAGTTGCAACTTGTTTCTCCATTGATCTCCTCCCTCTTTCGCGGCGCGAACGCCGCCGCTACCAATTCGTTTTGGATCTTTGAGGAACACCGTCCAACCGATCAGTATTCCAATCCGACAGTCGGCCGCCACCACCAGCGTGGTAAAGGAGCGCCGGCGGGGCCACCCAGCCCTTTTCGCAAGGTCGTGAGATGAAAGAGCACTGCGCCTGCCAACTACCTATCGTTGCTCCGAGCCGACGCGCTTTCCTCGCCGCTCTTGCCTTTACCGCCGTTTCGCCCACGGTCGCGCTCACTCAAACGGGCGGTTCGGGTGCCGCCGCGGACGTCCGGTTCATGCGCATGGCGCTCGAGGAGGCCCGGCAAGCCGATTTTCCCTTCGGTGCGGTGATCGTGCGGGAGGGCTCGGTCATTGCGCGCGGCCGTAATTTGGGGCGAACGACCGGCGACCCAACCGCGCACGGCGAAATGGTGGCGATCCGGCGCTGTCTCGCCGATCACGGCAACGCGGCGCTGCGCGGCAGCACGCTCTACACCTCCGGCGAACCCTGTGCGATGTGCATGGGCGCGATCCTCTGGTGCCATATGGGGCGGCTCGTCTTCGCGGCGTCGATTGCGCAACTCGCCGCCAAGATCGATCAGATCATGGTGTCGAGCGCCGAGCTCGCGGCAAAGGCGCCCTCCGCGCCGATTGCGATCAGCGGCGGCGTGCTAGCGGATGAGGCCATGGCGCTGTTCGTGAAATGATGGCCCACTCCGTGCGATCACGCCGGAGGTGATAGTGCTTTGGTCCCGCACAAACAGCAACCCGTAAGGATGTCCATGATCGCCATTCGTGCGGCCAAGGCGGCAACGGTGGCGGCGATCGCGCTGTTCGCCACTCTGGTCGCGTTCGGCAACCTGACCGACTACAACACCAATTTTGCATTCGTCGAGCACGTCATGTCCATGGATACGATCTTTCCGTTCTCGACGATCAAGTACCGGGCGATCACCAGCCCTGCGCTTTGGCACGCGGCCTATGCGCTCATCATCGCGATGGAGGCGGGAACCGCGCTGCTGTGTTGGATCGGCGCGGCGGCGCTGGCGCGCAGGCTGCGCGCCGACGCCGCAGCATTCAATCGGGCCAAAGCCTTCTCCGTTGCCGGCCTGACCCTCGGCTTTCTGCTGTGGCAGGTCGGGTTCATGTCGATCGCAGGCGAATGGTTCGGCATGTGGCAGTCGCAGCAGTGGAACGGAGTGCCGAGCGCGTTCCGCTTCGTCATCACCATCATTGCCGTGCTCATCTTCGTGGCGCTGCCCGACCACGATTTCGATCGAGGCGCGGCATGAGCCGAGGCAGTCTCACACATCCACCTTCAGCGCGGCGATGAAAGCCTCCTGCGGGATTTCTACTTTGCCGAACTGGCGCATGCGCTTCTTTCCTGCCTTTTGCTTCTCCAGGAGCTTGCGCTTGCGCGTCACATCGCCGCCGTAGCATTTGGCGGTGACGTCCTTGCGCAACGCACGCACCGTCTCGCGCGCGATGATCTTGCCGCCGATCGCGGCCTGGATCGGCACCTGGAACATGTGCGGGGGGATGAGCTCCTTGAGCTTTTCCACCATGGCGCGTCCGCGGCTCTCCGCGCGCGTGCGATGCACGAGCATGGCGAGTGCGTCGACCGGCTCGCCGTTGACGAGGATTTGCATTTTCACCAAATCGGCCAGCCGGAAGTCGGTGAGGTGATAGTCGAACGAGGCGTAGCCTTTCGACACGGACTTAAGACGGTCGTAGAAGTCGAACACCACCTCGTTGAGCGGCAGGTCGTATTTCACCATCGCGCGGTTGCCGACGTAGGTCAGCTCGATCTGCACGCCGCGCCGGTCCTGGCAGAGCTTGAGCACGCTGCCGAGATATTCGTCCGGAGTCATGATAGTGGCGCGGATCCACGGCTCTTCGGTCTCCTTGACCCGCACCGGATCCGGCATATCGACGGGATTGTGGATCTCGAGCTTGGTCCCGTTGGTCAGCGTGATCTTATAGATCACCGAGGGTGCGGTCGCGATCAGGTTGAGGTTGAACTCGCGCGCGAGCCGCTCCTGGATGACCTCTAGATGCAGCAGCCCGAGGAATCCGCAGCGGAAGCCGAAGCCGAGCGCAGCCGACGTCTCCATCTCGTAGGTGAAGCTCGCGTCATTGAGCCGCAACTTGCCCATGGCGGCGCGTAAATCCTCGAACTGCGCGGCATCGACCGGGAAGAGGCCGCAGAAGACGACCGGAATGGCGGGCCGGAAGCCCGGCAGCGCCGTGCTCACCGGCTTGCGGTCATCCGTAATGGTGTCGCCGACGCGGGTATCAGCGACCTGCTTGATGGAGGCGGTGAGAAAGCCGATCTCGCCGGGGCCGAGCTTTTCGACATCGAGCATCTTCGGTGTGAACACGCCGACGCGGTCGACCTCGTAGGCGGCGCCGCTCCCCATCATCCGGATGCGCTGGCCGCGCCGCAGCACGCCGTCGACGACGCGCAATAGCACGATGACCCCGAGATAGCTGTCGTACCAGCTGTCGACCAAGAGCGCCTTGAGCGGCGCCTCGCTGTCGCCTCTGGGTGGCGGCAGCCGCGTGATGATGCCCTCGAGCACCTCGCCAATATTGAGGCCGGTCTTTGCCGAGATCAGGATCGCGCTTGAGGCGTCGAGCCCGATCACGTCCTCAATCTGCTGCTTCACCTTCTCGGGTTCGGCCGCCGGCAAGTCAACTTTATTGAGGACCGGCACGACTTCGTGGTTGTTGTCGATTGCCTGATAGACGTTGGCGAGCGTCTGCGCCTCGACGCCCTGCGAAGCGTCCACTACCAGGAGCGAACCTTCGCAGGCGGCGAGCGAGCGGTTGACCTCGTAGGCGAAATCGACGTGGCCCGGCGTATCGATCAGGTTGAGCACGTAGTCCTTGCCGTCGCGGGCTCGATAATTGAGCCGCACGGTCTGCGCCTTGATGGTGATGCCGCGCTCGCGCTCGATGTCCATGGAGTCGAGCACCTGCTCCACCATTTCGCGCTCGGCGAGCCCGCCGGTCGTTTGGATGAGCCGGTCCGCCAAGGTCGACTTGCCGTGGTCGATATGCGCAATGATCGCGAAGTTACGGATGTTCTCAATGGCCGCATTCATGGCGCGCGGATTAGCACCCGCCTCCGCGAGCGGCAAGGACCGGAAGCTTTCTCGGACGACCTAGGTCGCGAGCTCGGCTCACTCCGCCGCGACCTGCTGCTTCGCCAGGAACGGCTCGAGCGCGAGGCGTTCCCCCTCGCGCGCCACGATTGCGTGGCCGCGTGGCACCGGCTTCCAGTGGGCATGGTTGGCATCGAGCGGCTCCGACACGATCACCACGTTGTCGCCCGACGCGCGATAATAGAGCGAGTTGGCTTCATCGTTGGCGGCGTAGCGGAAGGCATAGAGATCGCGCCCATTGGCCAGCGCCGCCGTGAAGCGCAGCGGCTCATGGTAGCCCTTGCTGCTGACCATCTCGGTCAAGCTGGTGAGCACCCGCGCCGTGGCGCCGACCGGATCCTTGTCGCCGCCGGCGCCGAGGATGGCGAGAAACACCGCTTCCGAATCGGTGGTGCCGATGCGCGAGCCGTAGAACTCGTCGGGAATGAGCGCTTCCACCCGGCGCCGCAAGCGTGCCCAGGTGCCGATGATTCCGTTATGCATGAACAGCCAGCGGCCGCAGGCAAAGGGATGGCAGTTCGGTCGCGTGATCGGCGTGCCGGTCGCCGCGCGCACATGCGCGAAATAAAGGTGCGATTGGATGTGCCGGCAGAGATAGCGCAAATTCTCGTCCGACCAGGCCGGACGGACCTCGCGATAGAGCCCGGGCTCGGGGTGTTCCCCATACCATCCCATGCCGAAACCGTCGCCGTTGGTGGCGGCGGTCGATTCCAACGACCGCTGACTCTGCACCACTAGCGAGTGAGCGGGGGCGGTGACGTATTGTTCCAATGGGATCGTTTCGCCGCGATATGCGATCCAGCGGCACATGGCAGGGTCCCTGGGCAGCTCCGAAGCAAGGTCTAGCATTGCCGCAAGATACGGCAAAGCAATGGCGGCGCGCTTTCCCCTGATATGGACCTGCCCGCCACCTCATGCCATAGGCTGCCGCCCGGATAGGGCCCGAACCGGGTGCTTGCGATGACGGCCATGACCCAGAGCGGGCGCCGGCGCCTCGCGCCCATCGAGCGGCTGCTCGATTCGCTTGCCGATGCTGCGCGGCGCGAGCGCACGGTGGTCGCCGTTCTGCTCGGCTATGTCGCGCTGTGGACCCTTTACGGAGCCATCGCCAAGGCCAGTCAGGACATCCACGCCGATATGTCCGAGCAGTTTGCGCTCGGGCGCGAATGGTTGTGCGCGCCTGGTTCAGCGTCTTCCCCACCGCTGACTGGGCCTACTACCTGCTTGCGATGAGCAATGTCGGCCTCGCGCTGTGGATCGCCTGGCGGCTCTGCGCGCGATTTCTCGACGGCGAAAAACGCGTTCTCGGGCTCGCGCTACTCACGCTGGTGCCTTTCTTCAATTTCCACGGCCTCAAATTCAACGTGAACACGATCCTGCTGCCGTTGTGGGCGGCCACCACGCTGTGGTTTCTGCGCTCGTTCGAGAGTCGCCGCGTGCTCGACGCGGCGCTCGCCGGGCTTTTTGCGGCGGCGGCGATGTACGGCAAGTACTGGTCGATCGTGCTGCTGCTGGGACTCGGCGTTGCCGCGCTCAGCGATCGCCGGCGGGCCGTCTACTTCTCCTCCGCGGTGCCCTGGGTGACGATTGCGGTGGGGACGCTGGCGCTTGCCCCGCACCTTGCTTGGCTAATTGCCAAGGACTTTGCGCCGTTCTCCTACGCGGTCACCCTGCACGGGGAAGGCTCCCTTGCGTCGACGCTGGTTGCCTCGCTTGGTTATCTCGCGGGCAGCGCCGGCTATATCGCAGTGCCGCTCCTGCTCGTGCTTTTCATGGCGCGGCCGAGCGGCGCAGCCGCCAAGGACATGGCATGGCCGTCGTCGCCGGAGCGCCGCTTGGCGGCGGCGGCGTTCTGGGCGGTACTGCTGATGCCGGCCTTGATCGCGCCTTTGGCCGCGGTCCGGCTGGTATCGCTCTGGTCGATGTCGGCCTTCACGTTGTTGCCGGTCATGCTGCTGTCATCGCCGCTCGTCGCGCTCACGCGCCGCGATGCGGCGAGCGTCCTCACGATTGCGGTCGCTTTTCCCTTCGTGATGGTGGCGCTTGCGCCGGCCGTCGCGTTCGTCGTCCATCGCGCGGGTCCGGCGCCGGGCTCCGCCCATCCTTCCGTGCTGGCCGAACCAATAGAAAAGCTGTGGCGCGAAACCACGGACAGGCCGCTGCGTATGTTCAGCAGCTTTGACGAGCTCACCGATGGCGTGACCTTCTATATGCGCAGCCATCCGCTCGCGGTGCACGTGCTCGATGGGCGAGCCTCGCCGGCGCTTGAGGAGCGCATCGAGCGTGACGGCATCGCGTTGCTGTGTCCGGCTCGAGGGTCCGGCGCGGATTGGTGCGCCAACACCGCGACTGCGCGGGCGCGCTGTTCTCCTGCCGGCAAGCAGGCCGAGATCGAGCTTTCGCGCAGCTATCTCGGCATGGAGGGCAAGCCCGCGCGCTATCTGCTCATCACCATTGCGCCCCGGCATAGCGACACGCCGGGTAGCGAACTGCCCGCCGATTGCCAGGGCGTCAGGGCGCGGTGACCGCCGCCTTGATCAGCGCAACGGCCTTGCTGAGCGGCGATTGTCGGCTTGCCACCGAGCGCTCGAATTCGGCGCAGCGGCGCTCGAAGCGCTCGAGCTGATCGCGCTTTTGCGTATCGTCGAGGAAGGAGTAGGTCAACGAATTGCGGGCGATCGCTTTGAGCTCCGGATAGCCCAGGCCGTAGTCGCGCGCCGCGCGGAAATATTCGTTGGTCAGATCGATGCGGGATACGCCGGCGTCGTCGGATGACAGCACCACCGGCACGCCGGCGGCCACATAGACGGGAAACGGATGGTCCTTGCCGCGCACCCCGAGGATGAGGTCGTTGCTGGTGAGGTTGATCTCGACCACGACCGGCCGCGCACGCATCTGCGCGAGTACGCCCTGTGCGTCGCGCTCGAAGGCGAGCGTGACGCCATGGCCTATGCGGCGCGCCCCGGCGATCTCGACGGCTTGACGGATGTGGAACGTGAGATCGGCGGGCGGAACGAGGCCGAGCCATAGCTCGCCCGCATGCAGCGCCACCGGCACATCCTTGGCGAGAAACCGGATGATCTCCATGTGGCGCGTGTAGTCGCGGCGCGCCATCAGATAGTCTTCGGGCCCGACGAGATTGAGTCCGACCAGGCGCGGTTCCGAGCGGATCAGCGCGGCGGCGGTGGCGGTCTGGACGAACACCTCGTCGGGCGTGTTGTCGCGGTAGACCTGGACGATATAGCGGAAGGCGACACCGCAGCCGGCTTGTGTGTTCGCGGCATCGCATGCCAGTNCGGCCGACAAGTCGTGGCGTTTCGCCGCGACGCATTCGGTAAGCCCGCTTGCCTCGAGCGCCGCGAGCTTTGACGCATCGTCGCTTGCGGTGGCAATGGCCCTGACGAATTTCTCGCGGTCGTTCGGGCACCACGACGAGACCATGAACTCGACGTACTGCACGTTTTCGGCGTCGTAGAGCCTGAGCTGGTCGACCGTCATCTCGGCGAGCCGCGAGCCGGACACCGCTCCGAACCGGTCGAACACCGCGAAGAATTCATCGTGCCCTGTCGGTACGGTGGGCGTCGGCAGGAAGTCGCGCATCGAGAGCGCGTTGACGAGGCGGTCGTAGAGTTTTTGGTCGCGCATCGCATCGGATATCGGCCGCGTTCCAGTGCGGTCGCACTGCGGCTTCGCCAAGATGACGTTCTCGAGGTTGACGCAAGAGTCTTCCTGCACGGCCCAGGCGATGAAGCGCTCCGCGTAAATCGCGCCGGAGAGGTGCGTGTGCAGGTCGCCGCCTTTCGGCATGCGATGAAGGAACGCGCGAAGCGTGGTGTGATTCTCCCGCGCCGCCTCGAACTGCGCAGCGGTGACGATCGCGTCGAATTCGCCGGCGAGGAGGGCAAGGCGGAACAAGAGGATGAACGCCGCCAGGAAGATGGCGGCAAGGATGATCCGGCCTCGCAAGACTTTTGCCCCGGCTGCGCTCTCTACGAAGGCGAAGCTAGCGGTTGGGTATGGCGAACTCAATTAGGTGGAGGAGCGTCGGGCAGTTCGCGGCTCCTCGAACGTTCAGTACCGGTAATGATCGGATTTATACGGTCCCTCGACGGCCACGCCGATATACTGGGCTTGCCGGTCCGACATTTTCGTGAGCTTGGCGCCGATCTTGGCGAGGTGGAGGCGTGCGACCTTCTCGTCGAGGTGCTTCGGCAGCGTGTAAACTTTCTTCTCGTACTTCTTCGGATTGGTCCATAGCTCGATTTGCGCCAAGGTCTGGTTGCTGAACGAGGACGACATTACGAAGCTCGGATGGCCCATGGCATTGCCGAGGTTCACCAAACGTCCCTCCGACAAGAGGATGATGCGCTTGCCGTCCGGGAATTCGATTTCATCGACCTGCGGCTTCACGTTGTACCACTTGAAGTTACGCAGCGCCGAGACTTGGATCTCGCTGTCGAAATGCCCGATGTTGGCAACGATCGCCCGGTCCTTCATCCTGCGCATGTGCTCGATGGTGATGACGTCGAGGTTGCCGGTAGCGGTGACGAAAATGTCGGCGCGCGGCGCCGCGTCGTCCATCGTCGTCACCTCGTAGCCTTCCATCGCCGCCTGCAGTGCGCAGATCGGATCGATCTCAGAGACGAGCACGCGGCAGCCGGCTTGCCGCAGAGAGGCGGCCGAGCCCTTGCCGACGTCGCCGAAGCCGGCGACCATGGCCACCTTGCCTGCCATCATCACGTCGGTGCCGCGGCGAATTCCATCCACGAGCGATTCGCGGCAGCCGTAAAGGTTGTCGAACTTCGATTTGGTCACGCTGTCGTTCACATTGATCGCCGGCCACAGCAACGTGCCTTTCTTCTGCATCTCGTAGAGCCGGTGAACACCGGTCGTGGTTTCCTCGGTCACGCCGCGGATCGCGTCGGCATTGTGCTTGTACCAGCCGGGCTTGTCCTTCAGCCGCTGCTTGATGGCGGCGAACAGGATTTCTTCCTCCTCGTTGACCGGTTTGCTGATCAAGCTGGTTTCGCCCCGCTCGGCGCGCAGGCCGAGGTGAATCAAAAGCGTGGCATCGCCGCCGTCGTCGAGAACCATGTTGGGCGTACCGCCGTCGCTCCATTCGAAGATGCGGTGCTGGTAGTCCCAATAGTCCTCGAGCGTCTCGCCCTTGACCGCGAATACCGGTGTGCCGCTCGCTGCCACAGCCGCCGCGGCGTGGTCCTGGGTGGAATAGATGTTGCACGAGGCCCAGCGTACGTCCGCGCCGAGGGTTTTGAGCGTTTCGATCAGGACCGCGGTCTGGATCGTCATGTGCAGTGAGCCGCAGATGCGCGCACCGCGCAGCGGCTGCTCGGGCCCGTATTCCTCGCGGATGGCCATAAGGCCGGGCATCTCGGTCTCGGCGATGGCGATTTCCTTGCGGCCCCACTCAGCAAGGCTCACGTCCTTGACCACGTAGTCGGCAGCCGCGTTGGCGGGGGCAGCATTCCTGGCGGCTTTCGATTGAGCGGTCATGACAGTCCTTACGAGGTTCGGAATTGCGGCGCGCCGGCCGGCCGCCGCTCGGCGCTGCCTATAGCAGGGGCGACGCGTGCCCGCAACGAAGATATAAAGATTTCTTTATATCCAAACCGAACCGGAATTCGCACCCCGCCGAACCGACGCGATGTCGCGCGCGTTGATGCGGCAGGGGGGGAGCGATTGGAGCGCCCGATGCGAGAGAAAACGCAGCTCGATCTCGAGCTTTCTCCGGCCATCACTTCGCTGTCGGAGCTTGCCAAGGCGGAGAACGAATGCACGTGCTGTCCGCTCTACCAGCACGCGACGCAGGCGGTGCCAGGCGAGGGACGCAGGTCGTCCCACCTCATGCTCGTCGGCGAGCAGCCGGGTGACAAGGAAGATCTCGCCGGCAAGCCGTTTGTCGGCCCGGCGGGGCGCGTTCTCGACCGGGCGCTGGAAGATGCAGGAATTCCGCGCACGGAGGTTTTCGTCACCAACGCGGTGAAACATTTCAAGCATGAGATGCGAGGCAAGCGGCGGCTGCACAAGCGGCCCAACGCTTATGAAATCGAGCGCTGCAAGATCTGGCTCGACGTCGAACGCGCGCTGGTGAAGCCGGTCGCCATTGTCGCTCTCGGCGCGACGGCAGCGCGCAGCCTCCTGGGACGCTCGGTCACCATCAGCAAGCTGCGCGGGCAGACCTTGCACCTCGCCGACGGTACCGCCGCCTTCGTCACCATCCATCCGTCCTGGCTGCTGCGCATCGAGGACGAGGCCGATAAGGAACGCGAGTACAAGAATTTGGTGGCTGACCTGCGGCCCGCCGCGAAGGTGTTGGCAAAGAAGGCAGCGTGAAGCCAGCCCCGAGCGCGCCGCTAGAACCTATTCCTCTTCCGTGAACCGCCCGCTCACGAGCGCGGCCAGCGCGGCAACGACCTCGGCCGCCTGCGGCCCGCTTGCCTCGACGGTAATCGTCGCGCCGGGTCCGGCCGAAAGCATCATCAATCCCATGATCGAGGTTCCGCCGACGACCTCCTGTCCGCGCTTGACCTTCACCTCGGCGTCGAACTTTTCCACGGTCTGCACGAACTTCGCCGAGGCGCGCGCGTGCAGCCCTTTTTTGTTGCAGATTTGGAGCACGCGGGTAATCGGCGCCGCGTCCGGCGGATCATCGCCGGCAGCGTCGCTCATTTGCCGGTGAGAACGCGGCTGGCGATGGTGATGTATTTGCGGCCGGAGTCCTGGGCCGCCGCCACCGCTTCGGTCAGGGGACATTCGTCTCTCACCTTGGCGAGTTTCACCAGCATTGGAAGATTGATGCCGGCGAGGACCTCGACTTTCGGACGCCCCATGACGGAGATGGCGAGATTGGAGGGCGTGCCGCCGAACATGTCGGTGAGAATGGCGACCCCTTCGCCGCTGTCCACGCGCTTGACTGCCTCGATGATGTCCTTGCGGCGCTGTTCGACGTCGTCGTCCGGGTCAATCGTCACCGCTTCGATCTGCTTTTGCGGGCCGACCACATGCTCGAGGGCCGAGCGGAACTCGGCGGCAAGGCGCCCGTGCGTGACGAGTACGAGGCCGATCATCGACTTCCCCGCCGGCGCGTCCGGGTTGCACCGCACGAAAGGGCGCCCATCATCACGATCCTAAGCCCGTGCGCAAGGGCCTTTCTGACGGTTTCGGGACGCTGTTGCATTGCGATAGAGCTGGCCCGGCGGGCGCCTCCTCTGCCGGGAACTGAGCGCCAGGCGCCATACGTCTGTGCCGCCGGCGCTGCGCGCAAGGATCATAACGGAGGTTTAATATCACCGTCCGGTGAGCGCAGGACCGCGAGCACGGGAGCAAGGGGGACGGCACCCGCCGGGAGGGCCAACCGCCGCACGGTTACGCCCATGAGCACGGTGTCGCCCGTTGTCGGCATGCGCTCCGCGTCCTCGGCTGCCAGGTCGACCACAAGACCCACGACCGCCACCGGCTCGTAATCGAGCCGGCGAATGCCGAGGCCGCGCACCTCAATCAGCCCCGCAAGCGTGCTAGCCGCGCGGACCAGGAGCCGGCCATGATGTACTTCGAGGTGAAGGCGGTCATCGCCGATAAGGCGGGCGAACCGAAGCAGGCCCGTTTCAGCCGCCTGAATGAGCGCGAGCGCAAGTTGTGACTTGCCCGATCCCGCCGGCCCGCGGATGAGCACGGCGTGCGCGCCGGCCAGCACGGCAGAGGCGTGCACGCTCGGAGTCTCGGCGACCATCACATGGCCGGCAGTCGCACCGTGAAACGTGCGCCGAGCACGGGCGCGCTCTCCGCACCCGCCCGAACGCGGTTCTCCGCGCGGACGCGGCCGCCATGCGCCTCGATGATATGCTTGGAGATGGACAGCCCGAGTCCCGAATTCTGTCCGAAGGGTTGATGCGGTCGATGGGTGTAGAAGCGTTCGAAGATCTTCTCCATTGCTTCGTCGGGCACGCCGGGGCCGTCGTCATCAATGATGATTTCGATCTGGCTCTTCAATCGCCGGCACGTGACGCGCACTGACCCGCCTGGCGGTGAGAATGAACGGGCATTGTCGATGAGGTTGTCGACCACCTGCCCGAGCCGTGAGTCGTTCCCCAGCACAAGGAAGCCCGCAGGCCCGACTCCTTCGAAAGTCAGCATGACAGTGACGCCATCGTCGTGCCGTTCCTTCGCCACGCTGACCACCGTGCTGAGAAGCTTGGCGATATTAACCGGCTGCGCTTCGTGCCGTTGCATCTCGGCGTCGAGCCGGCTGGCGTCGGAGATGTCGGAGATCAGCCGGTCGAGCCGTTTCACGTCGTGCTGGATAACCGAGAGGAGGCGGTTGCGGCTTTCATCGCTTCTCGCAAGCGGCAGCGTCTCGACCGCCGAGCGCAGCGAGGTGAGAGGGTTCTTGAGCTCGTGCGCCACGTCGGCGGCGAAGCTCTCGATCGCCTCGATGCGGTTGTAAAGCGCGGCGGTCATGTCGCGCAGCGATCCGGAGAGGTGACCGATCTCGTCACGGCGGTGACTCAGATCGGGGATCTCGACCCGGGAGCGAATTCGCCGCCGCACGAGCTGTGCGCTTTCCGCGAGCCGCCGGACCGGGCCTGCGATCGTACCCGCAAGCAGGAACGAGAGCACCACCATCACGCCCGCGGCGATCAGAAAGATCTTGAAGATGGCAACGCGCTCGGCCCCCACCATGGTGTCGATGTCGGCGCCTTGGGTGGAGAGCATGAGGGCACCGCGCACCGCGCGGAAACGCTGCACCGGCACGGCGACGGACACGATTACCTCGCCGCGTTCATTGATGCGCACCATGCTGGACTTGAAGCCCTGCAGGGCATTTGCGACCTCACCGTAGCCCTTGCCGCTTTGTGGTTCGAACTCGCGATAGAGCGGCAGCGTGCCACGGCTCACCCAGGTTCGGATGGTGACGTAGCCGCGCTCGAGAACGCCGGGCTTCTGTCGCGGCGGCGGCAGATCGAAGCGCACCACGTCATAGAGGTTGCGGCTGTCGAGAATGAGAACGCCGGCGCGATCGTATATGCGCGCGCGCGTATTCGTGGGCGAGACGAGGCGGCGCAGCACCGGCGCGACGCGTTCGGGATTGATCGGGAACTCGAGCCCGGACAGCGCCTCCTCCGACGGCCCGTAGCTCTGACCGGCCTGCAGGTCGAGCAGTCGCTCGGGATCGATGGTGATGGTATCGGTCTCCACCGTCGCCGAGGCGGCCACAGCGCCGGCAATGATCTCGCCTTGCACCAGCAGGCTCTGAATGCGCGCATCGATCAGGCCGGCTCGGAATTGCGAGAGATAGAGAATGCCGATCACGAGCGCGAGCAGGCCCGTCACGTTGAGAAAAATGATGCGCCTGCTCAGGCTCGAAAAAGCGACGCGGACAAAGAAATGCCAGCCTTGCAGCAAGAGGACGGCAAAGCGCCGTCGCCCAGTTTTCGCGAGCGATGCCCCGTCCTCGCGCTGCTTCTTTTCCAGCTCGATCTTGAGGCTTTCCAGCGTTTCATCGAGTCGGCGAAGGCTCAAAGAAGCTGCGCGGGCAAAGAGCTGCCAGCCTTCGGAGATGAGTTCGCCGAAGCGGCGCAGCCTTATGACCGCAAGCGCCAATGGACCCTCGTCGGGACGTTGCGGCTCGACGGCTGTCGTGAGGTCGTCCGGCGTGCGATCGCTCCGAGTGACGCGGATGAGGAAAGGCGAGCTGTGCTGCCACCGCGCCGCGCGCTGCAGGGCGGCTTTTGCAAGCGCCAGGAGGCCGTCAAAGCGACGCCTGGCGTGGAGCACGAGGAGGCGAAAGCGCCCGCTTTTGGTCAGTAGGGATAACCCCTCGTCGGGCCGCTCCGGCGCGAGGTCGGTCTTGAAACTCTCCGGCGTTCGATTGAGCACAGTCGGTCTGCCGGTTGCGCGCCCCCATCCCAGGCCCCGCCGGCGCCGATCTTAGGCGGTCAAGCCTGGTCGCCAAGCCGCCCCTGACGTCACATTTCTTTGAACCGATAGCCGACGCCGTAGAGCGTTTCGATCATATCGAAATCGTCGTCGCTCCCCTTGAACTTCTTGCGCAATCGTTTGATGTGGCTGTCGATCGTGCGGTCGTCCACATAGACTTGGTCGTCATAGGCCGCATCCATCAATGCATTGCGGCTCTTGACCACGCCAGGCCGGCTCGCGAGCGCCTGCAGGATAAGGAACTCCGTTACCGTCAGCGTAACTGGCTCGTTTTTCCACGTGCAGGTGTGCCGCTCGGGATCCATGCGCAATAGGCCCCGCTCGAGCACCTTGGTGCTGTCGCTCTCTTTCGGCGCGCTACCGTCCTTCGGTGCCGAACGGCGCAAGATTGCTTTGACGCGCTCGACCAGGAGGCGCTGCGAGAACGGTTTGCGGATGAAATCGTCGGCGCCCATTTTGAGGCCGAACAGTTCGTCGATCTCCTCGTCTTTTGAGGTGAGGAAAATCACCGGCATGTCAGACTTCTGGCGCAGCCGCCGCAACGTCTCCATGCCGTCCATGCGCGGCATCTTGATATCGAGAATAGCGAGATCGGGCGGCGACGTCTTGAAACCGTCGAGCGCAGAGGCGCCGTCGGTATAGGTCATAATCCGATAGCCTTCGGCCTCGAGTGCGATCGAGACCGAGGTCAAGATGTTGCGGTCGTCATCGACGAGAGCGATGGTCGGCATAGCCCCTATCCCTGCATTCGCCCCGGTGACTTTGCAGCCCCAAAGCACGGCCGAAATGTGGCGAATCCCTGACAAAGGCGTGATTCGTCAAGGGGTTTCGTTAGCATAGCCCGCGCCGGCGCTCATGGCCAAGCTCAACTTGGCGCGTCGGAAGCGAGCTTTTCCCCGGCTTCGCCCAGCGGGCAGCGCTTGCTAGCATCATTGGCCGGAGACGCCAAATGCAATCAACGCCGGACTTTGACCCCGCGGTCGCCGCCAAGAAGCTCTTGCGCGAGGGCCGGTCGGGAGCGTTGGCCACGCTGATGCAGGCCTCAGGCGATCCCTACTGCTCGTTGGTGAATGTCGCGACTGCGACTGACGGTGCGCCACTCCTGTTGATCTCGCGCCTTGCCGTGCACACCAAGAATGTTCTCGCCGATCCGCGCGTCTCGCTCATGATCGATGAGCGCAAGGCGGGCGACCCCTTGCAGGGCGCGCGCATCATGCTCATGGGAACCGCTGCCGTCACCAGCGATCGCGACGCTCGCCGGCGTTATCTCGAGCGCCAGCCGGAGGCGCAAATGTTCGCGGGGTTTGCCGATTTCGCCTTCTATCGGGTGACGCTCAAGGGTGCGCATCTCGTCGCGGGGTTTGGCCGCATCGTCGATCTCAACCCGCAGGATATTTTGACCGAGACCGGCGACGCCGCCGAGCTCGTCGCCGTCGAGCCCGAGATTGTTGCCCATATGAATGGCGAGCACGCAGACGCGGTGCGGCTTTTTGCCACCAAGCTGCTCGGTGCTCCCGACGGGCAATGGCGCTGCGTGGGCTGTGACCCCGAGGGTCTGGAACTACAGCTGGAGCGTACCGCATTGCGGCTTCCATTCCCACAGCGCGTGGGCGCGCCTAGCGTACTGCGACACGTCCTCAAGCAAATGGCCGAGGATGCGCGGCGCGCGGCCTGAAGGCGGCGCGCGTCGCGGGCCGAATGACGTATGCTGCTGCGCCGCAGCATTGAGGGGTGCGGGCTGCTATTTATAGGTCGCGGGATCGGGCGGCGAGCGCTATCATCAATCCTTACATTGCGACGGGGAGTAGGTCGGACGGTAGCCGACTGCGTCGTGGAGGTTCTCGTGCAGGAAACGGGTTTGCGGAACAACGCGTACGGCGCCGACCGATTTGGCTTTAAGGACCTCAAGGCGATCCACTGGAACCACACTGCGCCGTTGCTCTACGAGCACGCGATCGCGGGGCGCGAAGCCACGGTCGTGCAAGGCGGTGCGCTCTGCGCGGAAACGGGAGCCCATACCGGGCGATCCCCCAAGGACAAGCACACGGTCGTTGATGCGCTGACCGAGAACACGGTCTGGTGGGGCGGCAACCGCAAGATCACGCCGGAACACTTCCAGCGGCTCTACGACGACTTCATCACGCACGCGCGCGGCAAGACGCTTTACGCGCAGGACCTCTATGGCGGCGCCGACCCGAACTACCGGATCAAAACGCGGGTGTTCACCGAGCGTGCCTGGCACTCCCTTTTCATTCGTCAGTTGCTGATCCGTCCCGAGCGCTCCGAGCTCGCCCACTTCATCCCCGATCTGACCATTGTTGATCTGCCCTCGTTCAAGGCCGACCCGAAGCGCCACGGGGTGCGCACCGAGACCGTTATTGCCATCGACTTCAGCAAGAAGATCATTCTGATCGGCAACTCGTCCTATGCCGGCGAGATCAAGAAGTCGGTGTTCAGCACGCTGAATTTTTATTTGCCGGCGCAGGGCGTGATGCCGATGCACTGCTCGGCCAATGTCGGCAAGGATGACGACGTGGCGCTGTTCTTCGGCCTCTCCGGGACCGGCAAGACCACGCTTTCGGCCGATCCCAATCGCGTTCTCATCGGCGACGACGAGCATGGCTGGGGACCGGATGGCGTCTTCAATTTCGAGGGTGGCTGTTACGCCAAGTGCATCAAGCTCTCGCAGGAGGCTGAGCCCGAGATTTACGCTGCAACCAACCGCTTCGGCGCGGTGCTCGAGAACGTGGTTTTCGATCCACAGACGCGGATCCCCGACTTTGCCGACGAGTCCAAGACCGAGAACACGCGCTCGGCGTATCCGCTCGAATTCATGCCGCACGCCTCACGCAGCGGGCGCGCCGGTCACCCGAAGAACATCATCTTCCTGACCGCCGACGCCTTCGGCGTGATGCCGCCGATCGCCAAGCTCACCCCCGCGCAGGCGATGTATCACTTCCTCTCCGGCTACACCGCGAAGGTCGCCGGTACCGAGAAGGGTCTGGTCGGAGTGGAGCCCGAATTCTCGACCTGTTTCGCCGCGCCATTTCTGCCGCGCCCGCCGGCTGAATACGGCAATCTGCTTCGCGATTACATTTCCCGGCACAAGGTGGACTGCTGGCTCGTCAACTCGGGCTGGACCGGCGGCATCTACGGAGTCGGGCGCCGCATGCCGATCAAGGCGACGCGCGCACTCGTCACCGGCGCGCTCGACGGTTCCCTCAAGGAAGTGAGCTTCCGCACCGATCCATATTTCGGCTTCGTGGTGCCAACCTCGGTGTCGGGAGTCGAGCCGCACCTCCTCTATCCGATGAAAACCTGGAAGGACAAAGCGGCATTCGACGAAACCGCGCGCAAGCTGGTGCGCATGTTTCAGGAGAACTTCGTGAAGTATGAGAACCACGTCGACGCGGACGTGCGTTCGGCCGCTCCCGAAGTACGCCTCGCGGCGGAGTAATAAGCAACCCCGACGGATCATCAGCAAAAAGACGGGTCATGGCCGGGACGAGCCCCGGCCATGGCGATCACAATCTGGATATGAGGTCGCCGTGTCAGCCCTGCGCGGGGCTGAGTCGATTGAACCGCTCCTTCTGCTCGTCGCCAAGCGATGCATAAAACTTCTCGAGCGCGGGCTGCACGGTTTGCACCGCGTGCAGCATGGCGTCGAGCCGTTGCTCCATCGCTTGCAGACGGCCAACCGGCGTGAGCGCGCGGTAGGTCGGGCAGTCCGAGCTCAACAGATTGGAAGCCTCAGCGGTGGCGTTCTGCAGGTCATTCAGCGCGCTGCGCTGCGCATCGTCGGGCCGCACCGCTCGTTCGATGCGTTCCAACGGCAACCCGGCAATCCCGGAGGCGCGCGCGCCGCAGACTTGCGTCAGATCGCGTTGCGCCTGCTGCTGATCGGGATTGTCGGGGCTGAGCGCGTTGAAGCGCGCCTTCTGCTCGTCGTTGAGCGAGTCGAAAAATTTCTCGAGGACGGGCCGCACGGTGCGCACCGCCGCCAGCATCGCCTCGAGCCGTTGGCGCATGGCCTCGATCCGGCCGGTCGGCGTGCTCGGCAGCGCCGTCGGGCACGCCGCCTTGACCTGGTCGAGCGCCTGGGCGGTTGCGCCTTTGAGTTCGTCGAGGATAGCGCGCTGGGCGTCGTTCGGTTCGACCGTCTGCGCGATCCGCTCGATCGGCCAATCCGTCAGCCCGGAGGTCTGACCGCTGCACAGGTCGGCTTCCACGCTTCGGCCGGCTGCGAAGGCTCTGCCGCTCGAGCCGCCGCGATTATTGCGGCCGCCACGGTAATTGCCGCCGTAATCGGCGCCGTATCCGTTCGACGGTCCGACCGAGGCATAGGTGCCGCCATAGCCCGACGCATAGGCGCCGAACATGCCGTCGTAGAAGTCATCGTAGGCATAGGGCCAGAACGTGTCATACGCATACGGATAGAAGGTGTAGTCCACGAAGTCGTCATAGGCGTAAGGCCAGAACAGCGGGCCGACGAACCCGATCACGATCGGGCGGGCAAAACGGCGCCGCCATTGCGGATCGAAGAAGCGGCCCTGGAAGGTCGACGTTGCAAGCGTGCGCGCGCTGGGGTCGCGGGTCGCGGCCAGGCCGGCAAAAGCCTGGTTGCGCAGCACGCCGCCGGAGAAGGCGCGCGGATCACTGGCAGCCCGCGCGCGCGTTGCAGATGGCGGAACGGCGCGGGTCACCTGATTTTGCGGAATCACGCCTTGTTGTGCAGCTCCGCTTTGCTGTGGAGCGGCGCGCGCCGCCTGGTTCTGCTGAATCCCGCGCTGTTGCGGCGCCACGTTTTGTTGTGGAGCCGCGTTTTGTTGTGGGGCAGCTTGTTGTGGAGCGGCGTTGCGGGAAGCGCGCGCGGACGGCGCTGCTGCGCCGGCGCCGCCTGGAGCGGGTTGCCGCGCCAGATTTTGCCGCTGACTCGGTTGGGCCACTTTCGCACCCGCACGGCCGCCGGCAGCGCGGCCGCTCGCTTGCGGCTGCT